>JACCDO010095635.1_pt1 | contig 28704 bp, 46 predicted proteins | sample 7446101 | NCBI WGS metagenome assembly JACCDO01 (sample SAMN15323440, study PRJNA562643) | freshwater metagenome | isolation source: river surface water | place: USA:Blue River Watershed | collected 2017-08-16
ATAAATATACGCCGAACCAAGTTGATATAATTTATTTCTTTCATAAGGAGTGAGCACTCTGTTCCATAAACCAACTCCCTGAACACTCATTGCTCTGTCTTGGTCGCTCCCGCCATATAAATTACCTATACGAAACTCTGTTGCCGGTGTGAAAGTTCCTGATGGATACGCTCTGGTTTCTTCTTGTCCATCAAGTGCTATACCCAATATATTATTGGTCGCGTCGTGCCACATAATAACATAATGCCAAGAGCCCACCGGTATTGATCCCGTTATGTTGTCTCCTACCCAAGTGACAGTGGACGGGTTTGTGTCCGGCGCAACATATCCAAACGCGCCACTGGCCCACAGCTGTACGGCATATGCTGCTACAGTCCCGGTTACAGCACCTCCCATATATGGGTTATTTGCATTATCTCTTCGCATCCATCCACCAAAAGTGAAGCTTGTATCTCCCGGTACAAGTCTAGGATCAGTCGATCTTAAATAAGCATAAGGGGAAGTTCCCGTGTATGACATTGCAACAGGTGTTCCGTTTGGACCAGAACTACTTGTGACCGTTCCACCGATTTCTATCAAGTTGATATATTGATGTGACCCATATCTAGTTCCACTGGTTTCAAACAATTCCCAGTATTCAATCAATCCGTCCTTGGTAGTGTCCGGTATAGTTGGAGTAGGGGTAGGAGTAGGTGTGTTAGTGGCCGTAAGCGTTGGTGTGGGTGTCGGGGTTGCTGTATTAGTTGGCGATGGTGTCGGTGTCGAAGTTGACGACTGTGTTTGCGTGGGTGTTGAAGTCACCGTCGCTGTGAGTGTTTGTGTTGGCGTCAAAGTTGGCGTTTCCGTGGGAGTTGGAGTCGGTGTGTGCGTCGTTGGCGGGGTTAGTGTTGGCGTTAGAGTCGGTGTGGGTGGAGCAGTACGGGTGAAATCTGGCAGTATGTTCACAAAATAGTCATAATATCCCAATAACTTCCATCCAACCTTATCAACGCCGCTTACTTTTTGCCATACTTCGTTTTCATTTTCAAACAATATTTGATGTTCTTGAATTAATCTAAACCATTCTGCGGTCTGATATTCTGTTATGAATATTCTCTTGCTCACATCCAACTTCACCGCTACACTATTTCCCCCGGCGTTCAAGTAAAAACTGTCGCCAACTCTTGCAAATATACTTCCAACCGGGGCTTCTATTATTTTCTCCGGGCTGCTTTTCTTAAACGTCTTTGGTTGAATGTACAACATAAATTATCAACTGAAGTCAGTCTCTAGTTTGGAATAAGATATAAATTTCCAGCCGTAGTTACTATAGTCCCCGGACTTTTGCCATATCTCATAGGGGTTGGTGAATATTATATCTTCGTCTTTTGCAGTCGAATACCACACTTGGTTTTGGTATTTTAGCGCAAACGCGCGCTTTGAAACGTCAACCCGGCTAAATAAATAATTTCTATCTACGAGAAAAAAATGGTCATTGCCTCTACGATAAAAAAATGTTCCGGGCAATGCAAAAACAAGTCCCTCTGGGCTGGATTGGCTTAATTCAACTTGTCTTGTTAGTGGCAAGAACCGCATATATATCATAAATATAACAAACACGCCATATTCATCATATATATGATACTATGTGGTCAGATACAGTATACCGTTTGAATATCTTTCGATCTGTTTTTTTGTTGGAGTATCTGCGAGATTGGCTCTCATGTCGGCAATCTTTACAGTGCGAGCAAGCTTGTTTAGCTTTATTTTCCGCATATATTCAATGTAATCGTAACCCTCAGTCTTTGTTAACAGTTCAACCGCATGAATTATATCTTTATCAAATCCCATATCCAACAAATCTTTTGATGTTGTTGGCGTGTCTTCTGGTACATCGTGCAACCATGCCACGATCTTCTCTTCGTCTGTATTTACTCTAGACACTACACTTTCAACGTGTTTGATATAAGGTGTTATCCTGTCACGTCGAAATTGTGCTTGATGGGCTTTCCTCGCCACTTCCTCCGCTTTGACTAGCATTTCCTGTTTGGTCATTGGTATTTGTTGCTATACTAATTTCTTTTATAATATCCGCCAATACTTTCTTGCGGCTATTGATAACCGCGTCATATTTCTTCATCTTTTTCAGCCGAACACCAAGAATTTTGTCCATTCTAGACTTAATCCTTTTATATTCTTCCATTATCTTATCTTTTTCGGCGGCGTAATCATCGACCTCTTTTTGAACCTTTTCTCTCCACTGATTCAACAAAATGATTTTCTTTTCTTCAGTGATCTCTTCATCGGGCGCTATCACCACTGCTTGATCTATAACATTTTCTTCATTCATATGGTCTCATTTCCAGTTTCCGGCGATACTTCTATTTGAACATCGCTATCTCTCTGTACTATGTCTTCCGACGCAATGAAGGTCTTGCGGCGGCCAAACGGGTTGTTAACGTTCAAGAAAAAGTGGTTATAACAAAGTAGTTCGAGGTTTTCAAACTTTTTATTTTTTGTATTACCGTCAATATAATTTAACAACAATGGGATGGCATTGTCCGACAACCTAGATTCACAAAATCCACATTTTGCACATTTAGGTTCGATCCGTTTTGAACGAATCAATCTAACTTTCAATCTATTTGTGCTATAATTAGGAAACTTCCCTTCCAATATTTGATTTAGAGGGTATTTGCCGGCATCCTCGTTTTTTATTGGTTTACTGACACCCTTGCACGGTCCGTTGGACACTCTGCCATATACACCATACATCTTGGCATATTTTCGATATGTCATGAAAGACACGCCCAATTTGCGAGCAACCTCGGCTTCGGTTTTTGATATACTTTGCGCTGCCATTATTTCGCTCTGAAGCAGCATTCTTTTTGGTCGTCCTTTTAATAGCATATTATGTAACTTTCACTGTTATTTTCAGTCCGTCGTTTTTTGGAACTATGATATAATCGCCGATCTCTTTTATGGATAAAAGTTCGGAACCGATTCTTGTCCATACGAAGATGTATCCGGGGGTATCAAAATATGCACATTCTCTGTAAGTTATGGACCCTTTATGCTTTGTGCTGATGTATATGTCTTGGCAATAATCACCATCGGACAGATTCTTACCCAAGTCTTCCATCATTCGCTTCGCTTGTCGCTTTGTCATATTAATACGAAAACCCGTTTGTGTCTTGAGCGAGGTCTTGTCCTGAATTCTTCTTGAAATCTTCTCTCAGTGTTTCGGCTAATTTGTAATGCCCAGCATTTACGAGGCAAAGATATGCATTGACCATTGCTTCTTTTTTTGAGGTTTTGCTTCTTTTCACCAAAAGAATAGCACCGATGTTGAGCGACTCGGCCTTTTCTATTTGTTTCTCTATACCAAGGGTCGCGGCCTCTATAAGTCTGTCTCTTTCAGATTCCAGTAATTCCGGATCAACCGATACATTCTGTACCCAGTCTGGGCCTTCAACGTAAAAGTTCATTGTCTTGGTTTTGTTACTCATTTCTTTCATAAATAAATATTATTCAAACTCTGTTCCCAGTGAAATGTCTCCGTCGTTGATAGTATCCAACGCGGTTAATTTCAACTTAACCTTTTCACAGACCTCCTCCTCAACCGTGTTGGCTGCGAAAACAATCTTCTGCAATGCTTTTGTTTTTCCACCATCTCTCCACACTCTACCAAGTACCTGCCGTAAGTCAACAGCGGAAGGAGTTGGGCTGATTAAAGATAGTCTTGGATATTTGCCATTTAGGTCATGTAAGCTTAGTCCGGCTCCTCCGGCCTTTATATTAACTATGATAACTCGCTTTTTATCGGTTTGAAAGTCGTCTATATGCTTTTCTCGCTCGGTGCCCTTATTTTCTCCCCACACTATACAGTTTGTGTTCAGTCTTTTACTCAACGCTCGCACTGTTTCGCTGAAATTCACGAACAATGCAACGCTCATACCATCTTCCAATGCATCTTCTACCATTTCAACAAACAGTGGAACTTTTATTAACTCCGCTTGCTGTCTTGCCCGCAGCATGATGGTCATCGCATTAATTTTATACTCTTTGGTATTTTTGCACTGTGCCTGTAGATACTTCAACTCTTTCTCCATTTCGGCATATACTTCTTTGAGTTCCTTCTCGGACTTTTCATCTATATTATATGCCTCGGCCATAATATCGCAGTCTGGAAAGTCTTTAATATCTTCGCGCCGAATTCGCACTCCTCTGTCTAAGAACAAGTCGGCGTGCAACTTCTTCAATACATCTTTTCTACCACCAAACTCCCAACCAAATCTACCTTTATCACAATCATGTTCTCGCAGGAAGTTTGTCCACTTACCACTTTTATATAGTCCCGTAATAAACCCAACACATTTTAGCTCAATCGGGTTAATAGCATTTGTAGCAGAGCAACAAAGGATTTTATACCCCTGTTTTTTTGCCTGCATACCAATCTCGCTGTTCTGCGTACCATGCCCTTTTAGTCTGTGACTTTCATCAAATATCAGTAGTGTATTCTTGGGTATGTTCCATTGAAAAACTTCTTTGTTACTTGTTCTGCTAACCTTTTTCCACGCGCCAATGTGCTTGTATTTACCAGTCTTCACGGACTCGTAGTTAAGAACAAACTCGGCTTTCATCTTGAAGTGCTTTTCAATTACTTTTGTCCACGATGCAATGACTGCTTTGGGACATACAACCGCGATACCCATACCAAGCTCTCTAGCCGTTGCTACAGCAGCATAAGTCTTGCCCGCACCAGTGTCCGATCCATCCAGCGCGGCACCATTCTTTTTTATAGCAGCACAAAGCTTTGCTACAACAGGAACCTGAAAGCTGCGCAGACCCGATACGTCTTTTACTTTGTATTCTTCAAGAGTACTCTGTGTCTGAATCTTTATTGACTCAACAACATTGTCTTTACCAAAGTCCTTTCGGAAATCAGATTTGTATGCTTGCCACTCGTTCAGTGTCCATTCGCCTAGTTTGTTCTTAGCTATGCTATAACCCTGTGCCTTTAACTTTACTTTACTGTTGTTCCAAAATACAAAAAAGCCTTCTAAGTAATCTTTGGGAATAATCCACCAACGAACCCACTTGGGACCATATTTGGTGTATACCTTACTAGGTTCAGACCAGTTTATTAATACTTTAGAATCTTCTCCCATTAGTTACCGTGAACATCCTTCTTCCGCATGAAGGCATCTGCTTCAAAGATGTTTGTCTTGATAGGTGTGTTTCCTGAGCGAATGACTCCGATATTAAAATATTGTTCCATCTGATCATAGAAAGCTCGTCCCGTCGATTCATCCGCCGAGTGTCCGACGCTTTCCGCGTGGTTCATATATTCAACACGACTTTGTTTAAAGTGTCTTTCGCACATACCTTCGAGATGTTTTATAACTCCGCCGATTGTTTCAAAAATGACCACCGGATTTTTTCCGTTCTGTTTAATGGTGCTATCCACTATATAATATTTCGACATATAACCTTTGTTTTTTTATTTTAACCTAACCGTAAATCGCCTATTATGCGTATCAGTCGAGCTGTGTCGCTGGCCAGCCAAATATCACCATTCTCGTCAATTGTAATAAGTCCCAATTCCGACGCATCTTGTGCGGTTATCGGGGTTCCTTGATAATATATTTCGCCCGTGTACATGCTCGTTTATATATATCAACCACTTTTATTTTTTTGAATAAACCGGCGACACACTTTCCGTTTATCTGTATTCCGGGCGTAATAATTTCCATCTGTCCGAATCAATAGTTTTCGTTCCGGTGTCTATTTTATTCAAAGTGTCAACAACTTCTCCAATGTTATTGTAAATGTATTTATGTGGTATAACTGACATGAGCCACAACGGGGTGTTTTGTTTTCCTCCTTCGACAATCAAAAATATAGGCTTGCGCATTCTTGCGCTCACGAATATTTCCTCGGCACTTCCCCAAGACGCAATCGACGGGTTTATATGCGCAATTATAAAATCACTCAAGTCGCACAAACGCAAATCAAAATTTCTCACGATTTTCATGCGTGCGGCAACTTTATCGTATTCCCCTGTCTTCATCCACTCCGCCAGCATCGCTCTTCGGGCCTCTCCCTCGTCAGCGTCCCCGATGAACGGTTTACTGTATGGATTAAACACAGTGATTCCCATCTTTTCCAACTCGGGAGTAATCTCGTCACGCCAACCTCGACCGTTTGCATATTGCATATGGCCGACGAGGTAGACCTTGGTTTTATTAAGAATATTAGTAATCATGTTGAATAGTAGTATTCAACGCAAGTAGCTGATTGTCAATTTATAATAACAGCTTACTTGTCCAGACCAAGTTGTTTTACTACTTTAGCCTGAACTTTTCCAAGACCAGATTCTTTATCGCCCATGCGATATTTAATATGCTCAGATGCTTTTTCCCACAAGTTGTTTCCGAGTGTAACAGACTCGTCTTTTAAATCTTGCATAGCAGCGGTTAGTTTTTCATGAAGCTGTTTGCGTTTGTGTAGGTTATATATCGCCATACCTCCTGCAACAAAGACCCCGAGCAAAACAAGGCCCATCATCCAAGGAAACCACCATTGCGCGGTGAGCCATGTCACAAAGATACTGACTATACCAACAATTGTTCCAGCGGCTATCAAACTTGCACCCTCTGTGAGTTGCTTGAATACTGCCAATAGAACTGCTCCTCCCACTACAAGAACCAAGCTTGCAATTCTGATCCACAGAATCCACATAGAACGTTCTTTTGATTCATACTCATCACGAATACGCTTTATTTCAGCGGCCTGATCTATTCTTGCCTTTTCCAATTCGGCAGATGCGTCTTTTCTTAACTGAGCAATAGTCACATCTCTTTCATCAATCTTCTTTTGATTGGATTTTATTGTAGCATCTTTTTCCTCAATTGCTTTTTTAGCAACAGCAACTTCTTTAGACACTTCGGCATATTTTTTCAACGCTTCATCTCGTTGACCAGTTATGATAAGCATCATTCGCTCAAGTGCCCTGACCTTCTCTGCTGGGTCTGGCTCTGGCAATCTAGACAATGCAACTTTGCTTTCTTCCGAAATTGCTTCTCTCACCAACGGAGGCTCAACATATTTGCTGGATTCAAGTGTAGCCTGAACACTGGCCGCAGCTTTACTGGATTCTATTTTAACCGCCGCCGCTTTATCTTCCAATTCTGTTTTTTGTCTTTTTAGCTCGGTGATCTGCGTCTGTTGTTCCGAAATCAACGCGGCATTTTTTTCTCCCGTAATAACGACGGGAGGAGTTGTGTTGGTTGTCTCACATCCGGTAAATATAAACGAAATTAACAATACAAAAAACAGCTTTTTCATGATTTATTTTAAATATTCTTCCAATTCTTGAATGGTTTTAAAGTGTTCGTATGACTCGCTATAGTCTCCGTTGCTATCATACTCGACAACGCGCAGAACTAAATGGTTGTCATAAGAATCTTTGTGTACTCCATATTCGCGTTCTCCGGAATCATTCAACCACTCTTTGTCGCTCGAAGACCAGCGGAATCCCATATGATTCAACGTATCTATTTCCGGCTGGCTATATCTGTGTTCAGCGTATCCGAAATCCTCTACCAATTTTGGTGTTTCTTTGGTGTTAGAATCCTCGTGGTTAAAAGCACCTATTGTCCAGCGCCCCTTCATATCACTTGTTAATCCAGCAACAGGATCATCTATCGTGGAACCACCTTCATGTAGCTCCACGATTTCTCTGCAATAATGATCTGTAGGATCAACATTCATATGTTTATTACCACTTAGAAACCGCTTGGCCAATTTGACCACCAAAATAGTCTAGTGGATCGGACGTTGTGATAGAAGATGCCCCGGCCATCGGAGGAGTTTTAGTTGTAGCAACCTTGTTTGCGCCCACCTTCTTGTCCTCCGGTGCTTCCAACTTGTCACTCTTCAATGGCTTTGGCGCACCATTACCTAGACCAGAACTTGTTAGCTTGGTCTGGCCTTCCGGTTGTGTGCTTCCAATTGATACAACCGCAACCGTTGATGCGACAGGTGGTGTAACTGGGGCCACATGAGACAATGCTCCAACAGGAGCAACCACATCAACCTCACCACATTCTTCCAAACCAGATTTCTCCAATTTTGTGTAATAGTGTGGGTCTTCCAAAAGATGATCTACCGCAATCTTCGTGGCCAGTGCTTTGTCAGCCGTGTGTTCGGTTTCATGCTTAATGCCTTTTTGTAGTTCTGCTTTGTCGTACATAATTTTTGTTCCTTATTTGTCTGATTTTAAGTATTGATCCAAGTCGCTATAGTATTTTGGATTCTTGGCTAAATTCTTTAGCACAATTGGTCTTGCGACATCTTTATCTGGATATTCCATGCGCTTCATTTCGTATCTAAAGCCAGCAAAGATTTCATCCGGCTTTGCTTTACCATTTGGGTCTTTTAGATCATCTGCTGTAATTGTATCATATGGAGAAGTGCCAATCACCGTGTTACCTTGCATATATGTATAGCGGCGGCTTGCTGGATAATTTTGCAAGCGGCGAGATGTTTGTGGGCCACTCGGAGTGCCTGCCCAGTTTGTTGGAGCAACAGGGCCACCGGCCATAGCTCCACCACCATAACCAGCAGATGTACCAACAAAATACTCTTTCATCTGAACCTTGTGATTCAGTTCGCGGATACCATTGCTATAAGTGAAGTCTTCAAAATTGACCTTTGTACCTTCAAACATCTTGTTGCCAACATATTCATTGCACGTGCCCTTCTTAACATATGCCAATGTAACATGTGGGCTATATTGCGGCCATTTGTAATTGTTCTCAAAATTCTTGAGAATCATTTCATGAATCTTGGCGAGGTGAGGGCTATGCACTTCAATCTTCAATACATCATATGGAGTATCGGCGTTCTCAAACTTACTGATCTTTCCTAGTGTGGCGGAAACTTTCTTTGGTACTTTGGATAACAATTCCTTTACTCTGTTTTCTTCAATAGGACTCAACCCATACATGATTGTAACATGTGGGTTCATATCCTTACCATAATGCTTGCCGGCTTCTTCATACACACATTCATTTGGAATGCTTTTCACGAACTCAAGAATTTTGTCTTTGCTTGGTACATCCACCATGATGCAATGACCTTCATTGATAAGGTCGGTGTAGTATTGTAGATATTGCGGAGTCTTAGCCATATAGCATTCCCTTTTTTGAAACTGTTTGTTCGTTGCGCTCTCCCATTTTTGATTTGAGCATTCTTAGTACAGCCTGTGGATTCATACCATTGAAATTTACGCCAATGATACCGCGCTTGGCGCAATAATCTTGAAGCTCTTTCATGTCTTCATCGCTATATGCTGGAATGGATGGATTCATTTCAGGCGACTTATCATCCACTTTCCGCGTACCAAACGATCTGCCGCGCAAGAGTGCATTGATATCAGAAGAAGATACTTCATCTCTCCCCTTACCAGTTCGCGACAAAGCAGAAAGATTCACTGTGTTCCAAGATTCGTTCATACTATAATGAATCCCCCGTTTTTCAGAGTTTGATATTGTTCGGGAGTAACTCGCACATCCGATTTTGCTATTTTGTCATATCCATTTTCAAACACATCACTGTTTCTGGCATCCTTTTCGTTAAGGTATGCCACGCAACCGGTTCCGTCTCTCTCGTAGACTTCCCACACAGAAACGACCATTTCATTCATTTCTTCAATTACTTCGCGTATCAAAGCTTTTAGTTCTGATTTTTTCATGTGTTTTTTATATCTTTTAATACTTCTTCTTTCGACTTACCGATTTCCGAGCCCAACTTGATCAACTGTTCCTCCTGCCACCAAGCACCAGATGTAGTTTTTAGTGATGGTGTGGTTGCCCTTTTTATATTATGAGCGTATTTACTAAGCAGTTCATTGTATTCCGAAACCTTCGTAGAATTTTGAATACCTTTCATGACAGCCACATTCATAGGAGGAAACATCACTTCCTTTATAACTTCTCTGATCAATGCTTTGAGTTCTGATTTTTTCATAGGTTAGCTCCCGTATGTTCCAAGACCAAGCTTCTCTTTATCTTCTTTGGTCAGTATATTCTTGATGAAATGTTTTACAAACCTACCAGACATATAATTGGCCTCATCTTCAATGTCTCCACCGATTTCTTGGTGTGGTTGATTTAGTTGACCTGTATAATCTTGCTTCATATGAGTCAATTCATGAGCGATTGTACGGCAATAGTCAACTAGGTGACGGTCGGCAATAATAACAGAAATGGTTTTGTTGGATGGTTGATATGCCCCCGTTGTGATGGGCTCATTGGGTGCCTTACCTAGCAGACGAATCTTGATTGGCTTGCCATGCAACTGTAACTGATCAGTACAATACTTTAAGAACTTTACAAGCAATGCCAACTTATGCTCATCAAGCGACGGAGCACCACTCGCCTTAAAAATCCGGATGTTATAGGTCTTTTCTGCCATGTATATAAATATATGCTAACCGGCTTATCCTTGTATTGTTTTTATATATTCCGCTACAGCTCTTTTGACGGTATCTTCTGGAATAGACTCCAAGTCTTTTCCAAACATTTGAAACAAATGCAAGGTTATTTTACCGATTATAGGTCCGGGCTTCAATTGTGGAAATTGGTCCATCACCCACTTTCCGTTATAAATAGATTTCGGAGTAACCACAGACTCTATTTGTTCTATTTTGTCTTGTAAAGCTTTATATTTCTCCGGAAAAAGAGTTTTTATATAATAATCTTCGTCCGGCTGCGTTCTATGTTTATTAAGCCCTACCAATTTATCCTTTATCTCATTTGCTATTTTTCTACCCGCTCTTAACCTTTTGCGGTCACTTACATTCAATCCACCGCTACTCAGATACCTACTGTCAAACAGATCACTGCTACTTATAAAACTTACAACGTCGTCCGGGTTCTGTATTTTATCGAAATCACTTAAAACTCTTTCATATCCCAGCATTTTTAACCCGTCGCGAAGACTCTTAGTCAGCAAAATATAATGATATTGACCTTTTTTGTCTTTATATATTTTAAATAATCCTTGAGTGCTATAATTAAAATTAATGCGTCTGGTGATTACGCCAAGCACACCGCTAAAATCATTATATGACAGATAGTCATATTGTGCGTCATATTCGTCGTCGGGCGCATTTATAAAATCAACATGTACGTCTTTATTCACGATTTCACTGTGGTAAAGTACACTATATATGTTGCCATTTTTACTGTAATCCACCACCCGATTTCCCAGTTTTTCTTTTAAAATTTTTTCTATATTAGCGCCGTTGGCAGACACTACAATATCTACATCACCATGATCCATTTTAGAAGGTAACGCGCGCGATAATTTGAATTTAGAAAAATTGCCACCAACCGATGCCTGAATTTCGTTGTATAGTTTGTTCATTTCGTCGGTAGTGACCCGCTGTGCTCTTGATCCAAAAAGCTTTCCGCCCTCACGCAATATTTCTTCAACGATATTTCCCAATTTAATATTCATGATATATACATATAACCCACTTGTTTTTGATTGACGTATTTCCAATAGAATATATGATGGATATATATGTCAAATATATCTTATTCTTATCAAGATGTTTTTTTAAAGCCTCGGTACTCATCGTACCACTCTAGGTCTGAAGTTGATGTCTCTGCGAAGCTTGGTTCAAAGACATTTAAGCTCCCAGTAATGCCCGCCAACATGAAATGTACGATTGATGAAAAGACGGCATTGTGGATGAGCGAAAATAACTATTTTTATGTCATGCACCGCTTCAATAAGCACGATGACGACATACCAAATACAGACAATAGAAAGTTCATTGAACAAGCAAACAAAGACGGCTGGAAGAATATTAGTATCAGCATTGGGGTTAAGGATACTGACAAAGAACTTGTTGAGTATTGTATTAAGAATAATCTTCGGATTGATTATGTCACAATTGATATTGCACATGCTCACAGCGTTCGCATGAAAGAGATGCTTGAGTTTCTACTCAATGCATACAAAAACCGACCCGCACCTTATATCATTGCTGGCAATGTTGCCACACCGGAAGCAGTAATGGAATTGGAGCATTGGGGTGCTGACGCCACCAAGGTGGGTATTGCTCAAGGCGATGCTTGCACAACATATGGTCAAACCGGGTTTGGTATTCCTATGTTCAGTTGTATTATGGAGTGTGCGGCTGTTGCCAAGAAGCCAATCATTGCTGACGGTGGTATCAGAATGAATGGTGACTTTGCTAAAGCACTTGTTGCCGGTGGTCATATGGTCATGGCGGGAAGCATCTTTGCATCTTGTTCAGACTCGCCGGCTGAAGCTGTGACTAAGATTGTTAAAATTAATGAACTGAGAGAGACCATGAAAGCAGACCCTAGTTCTGGACTATTACAGAAAGGTCTAGATGAAATGCTCGTCCGCAAGACATTCAAGGTATATTACGGCTCTGCTTCTGCTAAGAACAAAGGAGCCAATGTTCACGTTGAAGGTCGTGTTGTTGAACTAGAGTGCAACAAGATGACATACGCAGAAAAGCTGAAAGAAATTGAGGAGAGCTTACAAAGCTCCATTTCTTATGCCGGCGGCTCTCTCGATAGAGTCGAATGGGGTGTTATTCACCGTCGATAAGTTTCCTCAAGAAGTCAAGATGCCCAACACCTTCATATTTTACCAAGTAATAACAAAGCCCAGCTATACACGCCGGGCTTTCTTTTTGTAAAGATTCGGATAATTCAAGATATTTTCCGTCTCGAAACATCTCAAGGTATTCCACGCACTTATCATCTATACTCATTTCTTCGTTTTGAAGCATGGTAGGAACTCGGGTGGCTTTTTACTTATCCACTTGAGGTACTTAATGAATCGCTCATTATTTTTCAGCGATTCTGGTGTGTTATATACATCTCGAAGTTCATTATTGGTGAACATGTCATGGATTGTATTGTGGCAAGGAATACATATCTCGGTTGTTTCCTTGCCATTTTTTGAACGAGGAACAAAATGGTGCTTATTGGCATAAGCAGCATTGCGATTGCATAAGGGGCAAACGAACATCTTACTCGTCGTCTCTCTTTACGTCCGGACGTTTCTTGCTCTTAGCGTCTTTTTTCTTTTTGGTATGAAACTTCTCGAATTTCTTCGTCTCTATTTCATCCAATTCATCAATATCAATGTGTGAATAATCTTCTTTGTATCTATCTTGATTTTTACTCATAACATGTATAAGTATAAATTAAAATAAGAAAATCATCTACCTGTGCTACCGAATCCATCCGCACCTCTGGCAGTGTCATCCAAGTCGGACACTTCAGCGAATTCAACTCGCGTGTAATTTTCAAATATCAACTGCGCAATTTTGTCTCCAACAAAGATGGTTTTATCCTCTTGTCCAAGGTTGATTAAAATTACACCAATTTCGCCACGATAATCTTCGTCAATAACTCCCGCCATTACATCTATACCGCTCTTATAAGCCAAACCGCTTCTCGGGGCCACTCTTCCATACAATCCAGACGGAATTGCAATGGATAAACCGGTCTTGAACAATTTACGCTCCCCCGGCTTTAGAATGTAAAACTCGGTAGATGATAGATCACACCCAGCGGATTTATTGTTCCACACAGGAACGACTGCGGCTTCATTTAATTTTTTTATTTTTACTGTTTGCATAAATATATGTTAAGATACACTAACCACAACGTCGGTGTGTGTCAAACCATAATCATCTTTCCAACCCTGTTCACTCTTTCCAAACACAATATGTTCTTCCGTTCCCTCTACGCGATACACAACCATGTCAGGAAATTCTGGTAGCACTTCCTTCTTATACTTGAAAAGATTCTTAATATTCTCGTCGCTCACAAGAAATTCATCAAACAGCCTTGTTATTTCTGATACAGAGGTTTGGCGCACAATAACAACTCCACGGCCATTGCCACCGAGTTGTTTTACATGCGTGACCATGAAAATGAATAGATTACCGTAGTTCATACTTTTATAAGTGTTTTACTGATATCTTTTACAGTCTTTGTTCTCATTTTAAATATTCCATACTCAAACTCCGCATTGTCTTCCACTCCACTCGAAATAATGTCTGTTAGTTTCATGATTATTGCGGCATTGCTGTTGCCATCCTTCATGAACTCGTCCTGACTGAAGTATAGAAGTATATCGTTGTTTACTTCATCGATATATCCATGATTGAGGATTCGCTTACTCAAATTGATCTTTGTGGTTGGTTGCTCTTTGGCAATATATTTTTCAGCGCAAACCATATTGTCAACATAGATATGTGTTGCCCACGGTTCTACGAAATGTAGGAAATCTTCTGTTGTAACATTTGTTAGAACAAATCCAATGTTGTATACAGGATGTAAAACAGGATAATGAAATTCGTCATATTGAAATAGTTTGTGCCAATTTCTTATATAGTTTCTTATTGAGCGAGTTCTGTAAAAATCAAACTTCGCATCATCTTTTCCAATCCCATTTTTCCCCCAACCTCTATGGGATTTTGAAATAAAATGATAACATAAACTGTCTCTACTTTGAATGAGTGTGTATCCCGCCAGCGCAAACCTTAAAAAAATATCGCTATCTTCCGTGGGAAACGGGGCATATAATAAGGCGTTGTGCCCTCCAATATCCAGAAAATCTTTCTTCGCCATCATCCAAGGAGCGAAAATTCCTCGGGTTGTTTTATTTTCACTATTCTTTTGTTCTTCTGAAACAAAGACGGTGAATTGTTCTTTCTCAAACTCATGGAATTCTTTTCCAAATGGTTTAAGGATTTTTTCTTTCCCCGGAGGATAGATTCCCTCCGGTTCTACTCTCGTGGCACACACTACATGTTTGTCTTTGTAGTGTTTCAACATGTTTTCCAAATAGTTTTTTCCACATATCATGTCGTTGTGAAATATGCTGAATAATGGGTTCTTACTTAACTTTACTCCCAAATCATATAAAACCGTGTGCCCTGCGATTTCTGGCCCGTTGTGTCGGTAAATTCTCAAGTTGTCGTCCAACTTCGCTTGGGCTTCTATCCAGTCCCACGTACCATCATCACTAAAGTCATCCAACAGCACAATTTCATTATTTGGATAATATTCGCGTATGCTACGATAAGCCATCATCGTGTAATTGAGAGCGTTGTGCGTAGGTAATACGAATGATACATCAGTTATATTCATCGAGAGTTTTTGTTCTTTCGGCATATCGGTAAAATTTACAACCTGTGGTTTGTTTTTTTTATTTTATTTCATATTTTAATAATTCAGTATATACTATTTTCGGTACCTGAACTTCAGTGTCTTTGGCAAGTTTGTGATGAAACATAAATGCTGATTCGCCGCCTGTTTTGTGGTCCATATCAAAACAGAGATTCATGAATCTCTTTTTATCAAGTGTAACCATCTCGGTATTTTCATCTATAGATACTCCAAGGAATCCTTGTGTTCTGTATCTTGGAAGTAATCTTTTTTCTTCCCAAGTCATATTTGTTTTGTTGGTTAGTTCTTCTTGTGTCATATTTTATTCCTTCGGTACATACCACTTTTTGTTGTCTAGTCTATACAAGACGATTTGTACTTTACGGATTCCTTGATTTTCCTCGTATAAATCGTGTTGACTATAACCACTGCGCAGGCAATTGTGAGCCTTCAACAGTTCTTTTGCTTCATTTTCTGTTATTTGTGTACAACAGTCGTTATAATAGTATTCTGAAAAATGACTCATCCCAGTATTCCTCTGTCCACACCTGCTTTATATTCAGCCTTGGTTATTTCCGCGAATGATGCAATGCACCAAGTTTCTGGTTGTTTTGCCGTGTGTTCATACAGCTCTACAACACTTTTTGCTTTAAACAGACCAGTACCAGCGTCCCAAGTTGATGAGCCTTTAGATTTCCATATAAAACTATAAACGTAATATTTCATCATTCCTTTATATTGTTTTTCCCAACAATGTCAAGTAATTCACGCTCACGCTCTGTCATGGCGTTATATGCTTCATTCAATTCTACCCTTAATTTCTCCATAGCATCAACATCAGTTGACATATCATCTATAAATCGCTGTAATTTATAATATAGTCTGAAATACTTTTGTGCTGCTTCTGTCATTTGATATACAACTCCTTGTTATTATTATATCTACTCTTCATTTGCTCGGACACTTTTATATAACCATATTCATCATATGATGGCGGTTCTCCCCAAAGTTCCAGCCAAGTTCTATAATTCTTCTGCTCGCTTGTCTTCTGTCTATCAGATGTTCCAGTTAGTTTATCATGCTGACCAAGGAAGTGGCTGCTGCGCGCTCCAAAGTGCCATACAAGCGCCTTACCAGTCACAACAAAGTCATATCCATTCAACTGCATGAGTACACTCTGCATATGGTCCTCAAAACTTGAAGGAGCAAACCTTTCATCGTTGGGTATGAAATATTTGGTTCGCATCATATATGACACGCCTTCCACTTTTCTAAAGTCGGGAGCATTTGATGTCTTTACAAAATCATCTGCCCAATCCAAGAACTCATTCTTTAGAAAGTCATGGTGATATACACCAAACCCACCATCCAACGGTGCAAACGCAGTACCCAGTCTGTCTATGTTATTAAATATATTAGGCTCAAGACGCCACGCACAAGCTACAATAGCTTTTTCAGTATTGGATACAACATCAAACAGAGGCTTATCATAATGACGACTAATATACATGTCACTGTGAATGAGACAAAAATATTCTGTTTGTACTTGTTTGATTGCTTCATTGACGCCTCCTCCTATGCCTTTCGGCACTTTGTTATCCTCATAAATACACTGTATATCAGATTGTGAGAGAAGCCAATCACGAGTTTCCGTGTCATTCTCCGTATAAACAATGATGGGCTGGTTTTTATAATACGCATTATCACGTATAGACTCTACTGCCAACTTGAGATACGGAAGTGAGCGAAAAGTATTTATAATCCAAGTATATAATGGTTTATTCATCGCAATTTTTCCACCAATCTGCTGTGTTATCTTCGTTCTCTTGTTTTATTACGCTGTTAAAGAAAATTCTAGCACTTTCGTCCGCATTACCTGTGAACACCATCTTGCCATCTACCAAATCAAGACGACCAACTTCTTCATCGTCTATGTTAATTGTGAATATGTTTCTGTTGTTTTTCATGATTGCCATCCACTACCAGTTGGATTGAGTTCAAACAAGCTTGTCTGAAAATACCGTTTGATGATGTTATCGAAGAATAGCTGCGCACTATCGTCGGCATCACCTTCAAACTTCATTGGACCTTCATTCCAGTCCAATTTACCAATCACTCTTTCATCTTTATAAAATACCACGGTGTAATATGGCGTAAGACAGGATAAAGTGTATGCGGAACCTGAAGTACAATATATATTACAGTCTGTATTAAATTCAAATACCAACTGTTCTGGTTGCATGAAATCGAACTCTAACTGTGTTTCAGTTGTACTCATATGTTTCTGCTTTCTTTCTCAAATTCATATAATCATTCCAAAGGTTATTCTTTTGAAAAAACTTGTTTTGTCCCTCTTCCGCTTTACGGCAATATGTCTGAATATCCAGCCCAGCAACTCCCCGTTTAACTGTGAGCGAGTTGTGATGTAATACACAACAACGGTCTACCACACCGAGTTTCATACCGTTCTTCTTGGCAACAAGTGCAAAATAAAAGCACAGCCCCCATCCATACAGCAAATCTATATCAACTTCTTTCACCTGTTCAAGAAGGCGGCGAGAAATCAGTGGACATTGAAAGTCGATATAATCAACCTCGCGGGTTAACATGGAACTCCAACTGTGCATCGTTTTCCAAAAACACTGCCCTTTTGGTTCTATGTTATAGAAAGATGGAGACACAATGTCGTAGTTTACAGGATCATACGATCCTCCACCACGATTAAACATTTCTGCTCGCAATGATCGAACAAAGTTGTATGGATGAACTGTAAGGTCGTTGTTTAGGAACAACATGCTGTCATACTCTTTGTTTTCTAGAGTATATTGCATAGCAGCATTGAATCCGCCACCAAAGTAAACATTTTCACCCAACTCAAAAGACGTATGCTTGCTCTTACCAGAGTCAGATGAACCATTGTCTATAACAAATAGGTCATAATCTTGTCTCTCATAAGGCTTGAGAGACTCGAATAACATGTCTGTATAATCGGGTAGATTATGATTTAAAATGAATGCTGCTGTTTTCATTTTACAATGTGTTTATCTTTAATCTCCCCTTACCTCTACGCGCCTTCAGTTTCTTATCCAAATTATAAAAGTGTCTGAACGACTTGCGTAGGTAACTTTCAAACTTTTTTTCGTCGTCGCCACCAACCATGTCAAGAATCGCGTCGTTTATCTCCACAGTAAACACGCCGCCGATTTTTGGTAATGGGGTAACATTAAACAACTTACCTGCTTTGTATATAGATATATCTTTAGTTTTCATTTGCTGGATGGAATACTTTCATTTGAATACTTTTACCGGTCATTTCAGCGGGCTCGATGAATATCCTCTCAGTTGGCTGAGTAATTTCAAAGAATCTTTCTAGTTCTTCCTCGCTATCGGCGAACATCATGAACGCTTCCTCTTCCCCGCTATGTCTACACTTGAAAAGTTTATATTGTGTGGTTGTTATGACGGTATAACCCTCTTTATATTTGAAGAGGTCGGAAAAAAATGCAGAATTAAGTGCGATTGTTACCATACAACCAATCATCTCCTTCCAATTTTCCCAGAAGGTGCCGGCGAAGGCATTATCTTTTAATATAATCAAAGAAACAATCGACATGGGGAATAACGCCCCGGAAGCTATCAACGCAATATACCAATATAATCCCTTTTTAGGTCCAGTAGTCATAAATTATTCTTCATCCTCAAAGAAGTCTGCATCTTTTTCGTGATCTTGCGAGTTATAAAAATCAAAACACTTTTTATTTACTTTGATTTTGTATGGAGAAAATGAGCGTATTTTTAGTGAACCTAAATTACGAACTCGACTTAATGCAACATACACTTGTCCAGCAGCAAAAGCTTCACTCACATCAATTTCCGCTCTGTCAAGTGTACTGCCTTGGCTCTTGTGAATAGTAAGTGCCCAAGCAAGCTTGAGAGGTATTTGTGCTCTAGACGCAAGTACCACCTTTTTCATATTACCGGTGAGAGGATCAAATTCATTTTGTTTAACTTCCCATTTATGGGTTTCAATGATTTGATCCCCACAAGCAAACTTAACATCAACACAGTTGTCATAACATTTTGTGACCGTGCCAACACTGCCGTTTACCAATCCAAGCTCGGTGTCTAGGTTTGTAAGCAAAATTACTTGAGCACCTTCTCGCAATTCTAATGTGGTTGGCGCAGGACAGTTCTTATCAAAGAACTGTTTCCAGTTTTCGCCACCGGTATCGGATGAATGATAATATTTACTTTCACTCTTGATCTTTCGCAGTTCGTCGTGGTTAAACCTACTCACATCAACGTTCTTACAGAATAATTTTACGGGTTTAATTCCGTCATCGGGAAACTTGCGATCCACGCAATCGGTTAGCAATGTATAATTGCTCGCCGCCCCCATGCGAATCTCATTAAGCAGTTTTGCAAAGTGTGGTTCGCCGTGTTGTCGAACAATCTCTGTAAGATGGACTGTCTTTATTTTTGCATCTCTCCACGCCTGAGACTCAAATGCAAACTTTTCTTCATCAAAGTTCTTAAACACTGGCGGCAACTGCATAAAGTCGCCGACCATAATAACTTGAATACCACCGAACGGCCTATCTTTGTTACGAATATACTGGCAAACGATATCAAGCTTTTCAACCAGATCGGCTTTGGCCATTGAAATTTCGTCAATAATAAGAACCTTACTGTTTTTGATTCTTTGTACAGCTTTTGGATTTTCATTTACCCTATCCAATAGCTCCATGCCATGTTCTTCGGCCAGCCCCATACCAGACCAAGAATGCAATGTTACGCCGCCGATGTTCAGTGCGGCTACGCCGGTTGTTGCCGTTTTGCCGTAGAATATACCGTTAAGGTCCAGAAACTTGATAAGGAGATTTACACAAAAAGACTTACCAGTGCCAGCGGGTCCAGTCAGAAACAAATTCCGCCCAGAAAAAAAATCTCTGAAAAAACTCTTTTGGAGTTTGGTCAAATTCCTGTATTCATTCGTCCGCTTAAAATCTGCGGTTAGCGCGTGGTTTACTTTCACCATATACTTGAACTATACGGAATTTTCTTCCCGTGTCGAGCTATAATAAGATCACGACCGTAATCTAGCCATAGAATTTAAATCCCCATCGCGAGTAACACAATATCCAATATCATACAGATATTTAACCAATTCTTCGTATTTCTCTCCTCTATTTTTTGGGCCATCGGTATGAACACACTCAAAGTAAATATTATGTATTTTCACCTCGGAGAAGTTTATACTTCTTATGATAGCATCATCATGCCCCTCGGCGTCAACAAACAAAAAGTTTAGCTCTTTTGTATTATATTTTTTTAACAGAGAGTTCACTGTTGTTGACGGTATCTCAATGCACTTTATTTTGTGCTCTCCACACCCGTGTTTTAGAAGATGGTCTTTATCTAACGAGCTTACTTGATAATTACTACCTTCCTCGTAATAAAAATTAATAGGAGCACCGTCGTTTTTAGTAGATATAGCGACGTTTTCGATAAAAACTTGACCAAAATCTGAATAACGCTCCTTCAACAATGGAATGCAGTATGGGATTGGTTCTACTAATATTGCCAAATCTACAAATGAACTGTTACCAGATATGCATTCGTAAACATGATCATTGCCGTCATTTGCCCCAATTTGCAATATTTTCATCGTGAAGTATCCTCCAATATTTTCCCCCAGTCTTTCAGCGGACTCAGCCAGTCCGTTTCGCCGTGCGTAGAATATCCCGGTATTGGATTTACCAACACTCTCCCTTTTGCTCTCAATTCCAAGAACATTTGATGGTCGTTTGGATGTGCGCCAACAATCCACTTATTGATCGTCGGATAATCGACCTTTAATGTTTTAACCTTGGCCGAAAATGTCATGGTGGTACTGTCGGAGCTTCTCCAATAGCTACTAGCCGACCGGAAGATATATTCTGGTTGTATTCTTTCCGCAAGCTCTTTGTCGGGATGGGCATATAATGTAACATAATCACCTTCTGCCCCCGTCATATTGTATCCTTCCTCAAGAATCTTCTTGGCGTTCTTGTCATGTATATAGTCACCTTCAACAAAATAAACTATTTCATCGTCACCATACTTCTCAATAGCATAGTCCAATGCAAACTTGAAGGAACCCGCGTTTCCCAGCGACGTGTGCAATTTTGTAGGACAACCACCGGAGTTACAGTTCTGTACCAGACCCTCGAACAATTCAATTGTAAATACACTACAATTGTCATGTATGAGCACCAAATCGCTCATATCATTATTCAAAAAGTTTTTAGAAAAATTTTTAAAGCAAGCTGTGTTGTTGACCGCGTCTAACTTCTTCTTGGGATACCCCCTATCACTTATTCTATATAATATCTTCATGTTATTTCCACGTTTATATACGGCTCAACAATATCATACTCTCTGTCACCAAATATTACATCTTTACCTCTAAATGGTTGTTCAAACTCTTTTTCAACGAGAGGAACCCAGTTCAAGTCTTTATTATGACCCCAAGATTTCACCTTCTTTATCATTCCTTCCTTGGATCGTACCCACGAATAATGGTGAGAAAATGGAAGCCCGTCCAATTTGCATTTATCCATTCGTTTATTCTCCGGCAGACACCAAAACATCGCTTTTCTCTCTTCTTGATGAAATATAATATTATCATTCTGGGTCAGTGGACCAGATTTTACAATCGCAATAGCCTCTTCCCAATTTTTACATCTATATCTGAAATCTCTAAAGTACCAATAACACGACAATCTATAACTGTCGAGCAATTTATTTTGTTGTTGATTCCACCATTTCACAAACTTGGTAGGTTCGATGACTTCGTCCACGTCCAGAAACATAAAATATTCCGTGTCTTCTGCCGCATTAAGAATACCAATTTTGCGACAAGCATTGTGGTGCCATCTGGAAGATTGTGTTGGGTCATATTGAAATTCAATGAACTCGGCGTTTGGATTCTCCGAAATTCCTTTATTTATCAGTTCCCTGTTCTCGGGCGTACCATCCAAAAAATGATCACAATATGCGACAATTACTTTGTTTGAAAATGGCAGTACACCGTCTATGCACGGTTTGAGAAACATGTAATCTATCGTACAATAGTTGATAACTGAAGTTATATTCATGCTCTATCGGGCGCTCCAAGATTTTCCTTAGCTCTCTGTAGGTGATATGCATAACTGTGGTTACTGATTCCAAATTTCCGGCCGCGCTTCTCAACCTTCGCCTTAAAATGGCTATCTTGATCGAACGGAAATATCGGTTGTTCGCCGAACCCACCAGCTGCCAAAAACTTGTCTTTCTTCAGGATACTTGGGCAATACCACACCCAACCCGGCTCGTGTACTGGTCTGTTTGCGGTGTCGCCAATTACAAAATTTTCGAAACCGGCGCGATCAAAATTTGCGGCGGTCCAGCCAAAATTTTTGCTAATCATCGTCTGTGCGCTGGGGATTGCACCGCACTCCACAACACGCAGCGAAATCCAATCATATAAATTCGTCAATTCTCGGATGTTTACATCCCAATTAGGTGCAAGAAGCAGGTCTGTATTTGACCACAATACCAAGTCATATCTGGCGACATTAATCAACATATTCCATCCCTTATATACAAGGTCTGGTCGTCTCATATTGCCCATGTAAAGTATTTCATATGGGCCTCGGGTGTTTTCCTTGGCCATTTTTTGATTAAGCAAAAGCACTCTATCGTTTTCGTCGTTGATAGCGTGCGGCATCACGATACTAATTCCTTGTTCGCTCATATTTTAATTATTACTATTCCGGAACGGAAATTGGTTTTATCCTCAAATAATTGGTAGCTATCTTTATAGCGATCCCGTATCTCGCTTAGAAAGGTCGGCACACCTTGGCAGTCTCTCAGCCCACACGCATCATGGAATCCCATATATTTACACATGTCTTTGTAATTGTGGTAATCGGCTTTTACTCCTTCATACGAGTGATCACCGTCGACAAAAATCATGTCATATTTGCCATTCTCGGAAACATAATCTTTTACAGAGTTGATGACTGAAAAGTCTCTAGAAGAACCATATATAACAGTCAATCCGGTGTGCGCGTGCGTATATTCGGGTAAAGTTATTCCCATAGCTTTTAGCTTCATTTCTTTTTCCATGAATCTAAGCAGTTCCCCGTGAGCGATACCAATTTCTAACCAAGACTTAATTCCGTTGTTAGCTATGAACTTGCATAGTTCATTTAGCTCATATCTATTTTGTTCTATACCAGTGTCTCCGGGGGTTCCACCGAGTGCTCCGTGATTAGGATACTTATTTATGATGTCATAAAAATCGCTCATGTTTTTAAAATTTGTTCGTGTAGTTTCTGACCAAACTCTTGCCATATCTTAGCTTTGTGTGCTTCTATGTCAATGTTATTTAAAGATAAATGTTTCTTATAATGATTTTCTGTTATATATGTCTTGCCCAGTTCAGTTATAACCACGTTGCGCATAACATACTGCTTCACATGCTGTCTGGCATATTTTTGATTATATGACCGCGCAAACTCCATTATCCATGTATCATCTGGGCCATATTCACCAATGAAATCCGGAATCGTTGCTTTTAGCAGAAAATCTTTAGATACACAAGTAAACCATCCTGCGCCAAACTTGAAACCGTTGATAGATTCTAGACACGCACCTTCCATGTTTTGGCATTCATTGTCCAATTAGAACATGTCAAAGAAGTCTCTATGGTTAAATGGCTGATTGAGATACTTCTTGTTTGTAATAATATCCCACGAACTGTCCCAGTATTTGATGATCTCGGGAGTAAGAATATAGTACGGGTCTTTTAGCTCTAGCACAAAAGACGAAATAGCATACAAAATGTGTTTGGGAAAGTATATGTCAGTATCCAACCACATAAACACATCGGCTTTATCTTTGTATTTAGCCAAGTCACTCCGCTTTTTGTCTGCGGCACCATATACATCACTCGACTGATTTATATCAAAGCTATAATCGCACCAGTTACACAGCTTGGTCAAGTTCTTTAATTTGTTTTCAAAAAACTCATGGGGTATAGATGAACTATTCCATTGCACTCTCCTGTCTGATAAGTCCATTGTAACTGACAATGTAAACTTAACTTCTGGATGAATGTTGAAAGACGACTCTTTAAGTCCAATCAATACTCGTTCCAGAGAATCAATCTCCCAAGGAAATACAAACATGCTGACAACAATGTTCTTCATAACGCTCAATTATACATGTTTTGGGTTGGTTGCCAAGGATGAATTCTTCTATTATGTTTTAATATTTTCCAAGATGGATAATATAGTCCCTTCCCTCTGCCGTCATAATTTGGACCATACCAAGGGTCGGGTACAACAATATTACCGTGCTGGGTGTTTAAATATGCTCCCCACCAAGCAAATGTACTATTTGATAACACCAAATTTTTCATTTTGGTCATTAAAAATAACTGAACACCGATGCTGTCATCCACATACATAACATTTCCACCAAAAGTTTGTTTGCACCATTCAAAATCGTCGGAGAACACAAACAACTGATCGGAATCTGTGCAGTATTTCTCGAAAGCTTCGTTGTAATATTCTTCTCCAAGAACACAATGATTGTTTTGAAGCATAAGATAATCACCACGGCGCACGCTCACGCCCGTTGCATTTGGTGATATTTCCATCCTCGACAACTTTTCCGTTATTTCGGCATTTGGGATAAAGTACTTTCTAACCAATTCAGACTTGATGTCATCGAAATACTGATATGATTGGTAAAACCCGTGTAAAGTCATGTTCTTCAGGTGTGGTATGGGAAGGTATGCATCTTCCTTTTCCTCAAAGTTGGCATTTTCAACCGGTAAGTCTCCTCTTGGAAAATCATAACCAAACATGCTCAAATCCACATATCTGGTTCCTCTGTGTCCCGCATATGTGGTGCGGGGAAAAACTACATCATCTCCGGAATTTTTTGCTACAGAAAGCGTAGCGGCAATCTGGAACATATTATTGCCTAGCCTGCCGTTGAATGCACAACTGTTCATTTTTTAATAATCACGCTAGTGATGCTGTGAACAAAATCGTCTGGGTCTTTTTGGTATATATGCCCTTCGCAAATATTGTTTCTCACGTATTCGATTTGATCCGGTGCGGCATGATTGCAGGGTGGTATATCAAGCCCCCGACAAATCCTATAAACAAAGTCATATGGGGTAAACATTTCCCCTAATGGATTGTATTGTCCGCTTATAAATGACGTGTGCAAATCCTCCAAAATATATACTCCCCCCGATTTTAAATATGGAAAAAGTGAAACAAAGCACGATATTTGATGGCTATAAATGTGACTCCCGTCGTCTACGATAAGATCGTATTCACTGGCCACCTGTGTGCATTTGTTGACCAAATCTCGCACGTTCCCTTGATCGGCGATCAAGGTCTTGATATTTTTTGTATCAAACTGTTTTTTGTCGTTGATGTCAACTCCCACGATTTTTGGGGTTCCATAATATTCTTCCCACATCTTTAACGACGCGCCATTGTCAATTCCAATTTCAATCATTGTTGGGTTTTTAAACCTGTCAACAAATTTAGAATAAAAGCCGGTGAATGTATGATACCCAGCTTTGTCCGTTCCATATTTCATCCCCAACTCAGTTAATTTATCCATGACCCATATTTGCTTTTACTGACCAGTTTTGATTGTAGAATGCGTTTTGCGCACGTTGTCTGTCTATTGTTTTATCGTGAATGATTGACCATTCAACTTCTTTTGGAAGATTGGCAACAAACTCTGCACCAGCAATCGTTTCATGTAATGGTTTGTGCCACTGTATCTTCAAACTATTCTTGTATATGCGCGATTGATAGTCGCCGTGATTCCAGTTAATGATTGGTTCATTGCCAAAGTATTTTGGCAACGTGCTTAGATGCCAACCCCACATAGCAGCATCTTGTGGGGTGGCTCCACGGACAATATTTACTCTTGGAACTCTATATAACTCGACCGTTGGATTGGATTCTATAACCTCATGAAGATTTTCTAAAAGATTTTGATGCGGAATTTCGTCCGCGTCGAGTTGGCATATAAAATCTCCCACACAGCGCTTGCTACCATAGTTCTTATGTTCGGCAAAGTTTTTGTTTAGAGCGTGCTGAACCACAGTCACACCATAACTTTTTGCCTTGTCTAGTATCTTCTTAGTTCCTTCATTATCTGAGAAATCATCAAGAATAACAACTTCGTCGTCTGGCGCATTAAAGTCTATATGAGTCTTCAACTTCTCGATTAGTTCAAGAAGCTGAAGTGTCTCGTTATGACAACATATTATATAGCTGATTTTCATACCACGCTCTGAGAAACGGGGGCTGAAATCTTCTTGAACTTTGGTAGAGTGATCGCCACCTTCTTTTCAAAGACGGGTAGATTCTTTTCCAAGATGTCCATGAACACCTTGTTACCAGCTTCTAGTGTAAACTTTTCAGCGTTTTGTTGACGTAGCTTTTCGGCGTTCGGAATGTATTTTATATAATTTTCGAACATATCTTCCAGTCTTTGAGCAGCAACGCTATAATTTACATTGAACCACTGCGCCTCTTTTATCAACCATTCATTGCATGCGCTCGCCGGAATAGGGGCAATTGTGCCGGGAAGAAGATTTGACATTCCTTGTGGGAGAAAATCAAGATGACCACTCCATCCAGAAGTCAACAACGGTTTTCCGCTCAACGTGGCTTCAAGCAAAGGTCTACCAAAACCTTCTCCGTGAGTGAAGCTGACGTGAACTTTAACTTTCGGGTGATTGTACAACCGATTAAGTTCTTGCGGAGTAAGATCGCCGTGAATCAAATATACATTTGGTAGAGACCCCGACAAATTTTTTCTAATATCATTGATTTTTTTTAAGATTTCCGCTTTATCTACGTGAGAAAAGGTTGCACCACTTGTTTTTAGAACCAGTGCGGGCGGATTCTTTTTGTTCTTAAAGACTTCGCTGAACACCTTCACTAACATTCCGACGTCTTTACGATCCGCTCCCAGATCACCTTGGAGCCAATGGCCAACGAATAAATAACAAAATGTTTCTTGAATAGAATTCATCGCAGAATCAACATAGACCGAAGCTTCATTTGTCTTATTAAAGACCGTCGTGTCCACTCCTTCAAATGCAACTTCTATCGGTTTATTTAATGCAACTTTCTCAACAGCTCCGTTGTCATGTCGCTTTTCGTATGCTGCCTTGACGAATACTTCCTTAGAAAACTCAGAAGGAACTATATTAAGGTCCATTCTATTGAGACCTTCTATCCACTCGGGTTTCGGAGCTGTGCTCTCTATTCCCGCCGTCACGCCTATATTAAATTTGCCAATGGGCCGGAATTCATTTGGAATGGAAACTTGGATAAAAACTTCTGGTTGTGTTGTGATCTGATGAGTGATACGCGATTTAATTTCTTTTACCATCGGTCTAGATTCGTCATCGAGCATGGTGTTCGGGCAAATGCCCCAACGCATAGGAATGATTTTAACATCAAACTTACCAGACTGAATTAATGCAACGGCTATACTATATGCATGGTCTCCGTAACCGGAACGCGATGCAACCGGTCCCTGTAAAACACACACTGGTTTAATTTCATTACTCATTGTAACCTTTATTGTTTATTGTTTATTAAGGATTTGTGCCGGAAGTGTTCTGGTCATCTTGCTCGGCAAACACAGCAAATATTTCACTTGTAACATCGCCGATTTCATCCTTGTATTCTTGTGCCTTGGCTTTCTTCTCCTTGGCAATTTCTATACGTTTTTCTGTTGCTTCGTACACTCTACCCTTGGCAGCATCGTCACTAATAGCTTTTTGCTTCTGCTTTTCATACGTATCCTCAATCTCGTTCTTGAGTTCTCTGTCATCTTCAGCATAGCTCTTCATTTCTGCCTTCTTGTCCTTTTCAAGTTCGAACAATCTCTTGGTGAGATTGTAAATCTTGTCTTTTGCTTCGTCAATTGTAAGCGGTTTAGCCATAATAATTTTATTTATTGAATTTTTCTAGAACTTCTTCTTTGTCGATCTTCGGCAACACAAACCCCAGTTTGTCGTCTGGCATGTTGTGTCCAACATACTCGTCGTGGCGGTGAAGATTGAATCTTTCGCGACCATTCCACGAAGACAGCATAAGTTCAATACCTTCACTCATAGTGTTGCACATCTTTTCTGCACTTAGACCATCCGGGCTCATGAGCCATTCACGGCCCTTTAGACCTTTTGCTTTACGGCCATCGCGACCGATGAGATACCAATACATCATAGCCTCCGCAGCATCTTCCCAACGCGCATAGTCGGCCAAAATATAAGGAGTAGGAATACTGCCCTGAACCATTCTTGCGCTAGGGAAAATAGGCGTTGCCCACTCTCCGTGTTTCTTATATCGTCCGTCGGCATTTGTGCCCCACTCCTTAGTGAAGAAATATGATTTACCTTCAT
>JACCDO010428070.1_pt1 | contig 28694 bp, 15 predicted proteins | sample 7446101 | NCBI WGS metagenome assembly JACCDO01 (sample SAMN15323440, study PRJNA562643) | freshwater metagenome | isolation source: river surface water | place: USA:Blue River Watershed | collected 2017-08-16
CCCACCCCCGCTCCCGGTCCGCCTCCCTAGCCCTGCTCGCCGCGATCGGCATGGCCACCGCCGCCCACGCTCAAACCACCTATTACAAGGCCAACAACACCACCAGCCTCACCAGCGCGGGCTCGTGGTGGTTGGATGATGTCGGCACAACCGCCGCCGTCGACGCGCCGGTAAACACCACCACGCCCACCGCCACCTGCATCTGGAACAACGTCGTGACCGGCGCGAACACCATCGCCCTGGTCGACGTCGGCATCCAAAACCTCGTCATTCGCAACCCCGGCGGCCCGGTGACCCTCGACGCCGGCAGCACGGCCCGCACCATGACCGTCGCCAACAACGGCGGCATCGACATGTCCCAGGCCACGCAGGACCTCACCCTGCAAAACATGTTCTACCGCGCCGCGGCCTCCGGCGCCAATCTCAGCCTTAAGGTGGCGGAGGGACGCACCCTCACCTTCGGGTCCAACGCCCAGCTCAACGTGCGCAGCAGCGCGGGCAACGTCACGATCAACATCAATCCCGACACGACCAACACCGGCACGGTGAAATTTGGGGCGAACTTCGGTCCCACGTTCATGGTCGTCCATCGCGGTCGCGCGGAGCTCACCCGCTCCGCCGGCAACACCCGCATCGGAACGAACAACAGCACCACCGTTAACAGCGGCACGCTCTACATCGGCAACACCTCCGGCTCCGCCACCGGCACGGGGCCCGTCACCGTGAACTCCACCGGCACGCTCACCGGCGCCGGCATCATCAGCGGCGCCGTCACCGTGGCTGACGGAGCGACCATCGCCCCCGGAGAAAACGCGATCGGCACCCTCACCGTCGGATCCCTGACGCTCGCCACCGGCAGCACGATTGTATGGGAGGCCAACAATGCGGCGGAGGCCGACCGGATCGGAGTCACCGGAACCGACGGCCTGGTAATCAACGGCGGCACGCTGAAACTCTATCAGCCGGGCACGACCACGCCCTTCGCCGGCACCGGCGTCTTCACGCTTTTCACCCAGGTCGGAGCCATTGGCGGCGCGGGCCTCTCCGCCTTGACGATCGACGAATCCACCAAGATCCCCGGCCGGAGCTACACGCTCTCGCAGGGCGCGGGCGTGGTGAATCTCGTCATCAGCGACGGTTCGCTCACCAACCACGATTGGGCCGTCGACGCCGCGGGCGACTGGTCCGTCGCGGGCAACTGGTCCGGCGGCGTCCCGGACAGCGCCTCCAGCATCGCGCGCATCACCGGCTCCGGCGCCACGCTCAGCGCACCGCGCACCGTCACCCTTGATTCCGCCCGCACCGTCCAGTCGCTCGTTCTCGATTCCGCGCAAACGGTCACGTTGGCCGGCTCGTCCGCGCTGACCCTCAACGGCGGCGGCGCGGCCGCCGGCCTCAACTCGTCCAACGCCAACCACGTCGTCTCCACCCCGCTCACCCTCACCACCGGCGGCGTTCTCGCCTCCGTGGAGGGCGCGGGGAACTCGCTCACCTTGTCCGGCGTCATCTCCGGCGACGCCCTGGGCTTGGTCAAAACCGGCAACGGCACCCTCTTGCTCACCGCCGACAACGCCTACACCGGCGCGACCGCGGTCTCGACGGGCGTTCTGCAAATCGGCACCGGCGGCGCCTCCGGCTCCGTCGCCGGCGCCATCTCGGTCTCGTCCGGCGCCACGGTGCGCTACAACCGATCCGGCTCCTCGGTCATCTCCTCCGCGATCAGCGGCGGCGGCTCGGTCGACTTCGCCGGAACCGGCGACACCACCCTCCAGACCGCCAATACCTTCTCCGGCTCCACCACCATCGCCGCGGGCACCTTGATCGTCGGCCACGCCCAGGCCCTGCAAAACAGCACCCTGAACTACGCCAGCACCGGCGGGGCGATCGTGATCGCCGATCCGATCACCGCGCTGACCTTGGGCGGACTGACCGGAGACCGCTCGCTGCCGCTGACCAACAGCATCGGCACCCCGATCGCGCTCACCGTGGGCGGCAACAACGGCAGCACGACCTACTCCGCCTCGCCGCTCGGCACCGGCGTCTCCTTCACCAAGAACGGCACCGGCAATCTCACGCTGACGGGAAATCACAGCTACACGGGAAATACCGTGGTCAACGGAGGCGTGCTCTCCATCGCCGCCGGGTCGACCTTCAACACCGCGGCCGCGAGCACCTCCGGAGGCGGCACCGCCCGCATCACGGTCTCGGGCGGCACGCTCAACGCCTCCGCCGCCTCCACCATCAGCAACGTCACCGCGGGCCTACTGGTCTCGGGTGGAACGGCCAACTTCAACGGCGGACTGGCCAACGAAACGGGAAGCTCCAGCGGCAACATCACCGTCTCGGTCACCGGCGGCGCGCTCAACGCCTCAAACATCAGCCTCAGCCGCGGCGGTCTTAGCATCACCAGCGAACCCGCGAACGGGCAGACCGCCAACGGCCTCTACGTCAACGGCGGCGCGGTGCACGTCACCGGCTCGCTCGGACTCGGCTCGATCTCGGGCGCCAACTCGTCCGTCAGCGGCCGCATCGACTCCGGCTCCCTGACCGTCGACGGCGCCTTCACCGTCGGCATCAACAACACCGCTCGTTGGTCCGTCTTCGACGCCAACGGCGGCGTCGTCACCGTCAACGACACCACCAACGGCCTCCTTCTCGGCGGCGCCTACGCGGGTCAGGTGATCATGCACGTCCGCGGCTCCTCCGTGGTCAACGTGCCGCGCATCCAGTTCGGCCAGGGCGCCCTCGCGGGCCGCTCCATCCTCAATCTCGGCGGTGGCGCGCTTTATGTCGGATCCGGCGGCTTGGTGCTCGGTTCCACCGAACCCACCTTCGTCTCGGAGGTCCGTCTCGGCTCCGGCACCCTGGGCGCCTCGGGCGACTGGAGCTCGCCGATCCCCGTTCAGCTCTCCGGCTTCCCCTCCGTGGTCACCGGCGCCGACGCCTCGGACACCCCGCACACCGTCACCCTGAGCGGCGCCGTGACCGGTGTCGGCGGACTGCGAAAGGCGGGCGCGGGCACCGTTCTCTTCACCAACTCCGCCAACGTCTACTCCGACGCGATCACCGTCGAAGGCGGCACCCTCGGCCTCGCCGGCACCGCCTCCTTCGGAATCACCGTAAACTCCGGCGGCAACCTCGCCCCCCAAGGCGTCCTGAGCTCCTCGTTCGGCGCCACGATCGACGGCGGCCTCGCCATCCGCTACGATGGCACGTCCACCGTCCCCGTCCCCCGCCTCGAGTCCGGCTTCACCGTGACCCTCGGCGCCGCCTCGAGCCTCGTCGTCTCAGGCACCGGTTCGCTTCCCGGCCCCGCCTACGCGATCATCAAGGGCCCCGTTTCCGGCACCTTCGGCACGGTCAGCCTGCCGGAAGGCCTGACCCTCGACTACGCCTATGACGATGACAACGACGCCGGCACGCCCACCGTGGTCGCCCTCCTCGGCAGCATCACCGCGGCGCCCTACGATGCCTGGACCGCCTCCTACTCGCTCAGCGGCGCGAACGCCCTCGCCTCGGCCGACCCCGACAACGACGGCTTCGCCAACCTGATCGAGTTCGCCTTCTCCAGCTCGCCCGTGGCCGCCAACGGCGCTCCCTGGACCGTCGCCCGTTCCGGCAACTTCCTCACCTTGGACTTCAGCCATCCCGCCAACTCGGGCCTGACCTACTCGGTGGAGGCGACCAACGATCTCTCGGGCACCTGGACCACCGTCCATACCTTCCCGGCCTTCACCACCGCGGCCAACGCGACCTACACCGACACCGTGGATCTGTCCACCGCCGGAGCCCGTCGCTTCCTCCGCCTGAAGATCACCGCCGCGCCTTGATCGAAATCTGATCCTTGACCGCCTGGTCACCCGGCCCCGTCGGCTTCGCGCCGACGGGGCTTTTTTTGGCCAAGCCCGGGAAAACAGGTCCGTTCCCGGCGGAAAGACGACCCGCGCAAGCACGGAACCGCTTGAAAGCGCGCATTCCGTATATCCCCGCCCTCTTTCGCGCTTTCCCCTCCCCGTCGCATCCTTTTCCTGCCCGTTCCGCCCCATGCATAAAGAAGTCTCCTGGCTCGTGTCCCTTTGCGTGCAAGAACGCGTCCTCGACGCCAAACGCGGCGCCGAGATCGCCTATGCCTTGCCGGACGGCGCCGACGCCCTCGCCTACGGCCAAGCCCTTCTCGATCAGGAAATCACCGCCAACGTCGAACTCCTGACGCGCCTCGTGGAAGAAGCCCAGGGGCTCGCCCTTTCCGGCACCGACGCCCCCCCGCTCGCCCTCCCGCCTCCCGCCAACACCCGCCCGCCGGCCGATCCCGCCTGGCTCGATGTCCACGCGTCCCCCGTCCCCGCGACCGCCGGCAAGATCGATTTCGCCTCCGTCTCCAACCTCGGCCCCGCCGAATTAAAGGCGTTCATGCTCGGCGTCCTCGCCACCGTCCAGGGCCTCGGCGCGAGCGACCTCCACCTTTCCGCCGGCGCCCCGCCCTACGTGCGCAACATGCGCACGCTTCAGTTCCTCAACGGCACCCCGCTCACGCCCGACCAGGCCGAGCGCCTCAACACCTGCCTGCTTTCGCCCGAGGAAGCCGAGCTCTTCGCCAAGACCCACGACTACGACTACGCCCTCGCCATGGAGGGCGGCCGCCGCATCCGCGTGAACCTCATGCTGCACAAGGAGGGCGTCAAAGGCACCTACCGCATCGTCCCCGAGCACATCCGCACCCCTTCCGAACTGGGCTTCAAAAACACCGCCGTCCTCGACCGCCTCCTCAGCTACCACAACGGCCTCATCCTCGTCACCGGCCCCGTCGGCGCCGGCAAGACCACCACGCTCAACTCGCTCATCGACCAGCTCAACCGCACGCGCGACGACCACATCATCACCGTCGAGGATCCCATCGAGTTCCTCCACCAGAGCCAGGGCTGCAACGTCACCCAGCGCCAGGCCGGCCATCACACCCACTCCTTCGCCACCGCCCTCAAGGGCGCCCTCCGCGAAGACCCGGACGTCATCGTCATCGGCGAGCTGCGCGACCTCGAGACCATCGAGATGGCCATCACCGCCTCCGAGACCGGACACCTGGTCATCGGCACCATGCACACGAGCGACGCCACCTCGACGCTCAACCGCCTCCTCGACGTCTTCCCGCCCGGCCAGCAGTCGCAGATCCGCGCCATGGTCGCGCAAAGCCTTCGCGGCATCCTCTGCCAGCGCCTCCTCCCCGCCAAGGCCGGCGGCGTCGTCCTCGCCACCGAGGTCCTCGTCAACACCCTCGCCGTCTCCTCCATGGTCCGCGACGGTAAGACCCAGGGCATCCCGAGCGCCCTCGATACCGGCAAACGCGAGGGCATGATCTCGATGGACAACTCCATCCTCGAACTTTGGCGCGAAGGCAAAATCACCAACGAGGTCGCCCGCGTGAACATCCTCAACAAGGCCGTCCGCGCCACCGTCCCCGGCAACGACTGACGCCCCTCGGAGCGGAACGGCGGAGCCGTTTCGCCCACCGCTCCCCGCCCTCCCTCCTCTCGCCCCTCTTCCCTGTCGTTCTTCCCCTCTGAATCCCATGCCCGCCGCCATCGACGAACTTCTCCGCGCCATGCGCGCCAAGGACGGCTCCGACCTTCACATGATGGTCGGCATCCACCCCCGCGCCCGCGTCTCCGGCTCCCTGGTCGACCTCGCCCAGTTCCCCAAGGTCACGCCCGAGCGCATGGAGGAGTTGCTCAAGGAAATCTGCGCTCCCCACCGCTGGGAGCACTACGTCAAGAACCACGATCTCGACTTCGCCTATGAGATCCCCGGCCTCGCCCGCTTCCGCGTCAACTACCTGCGCAACGCCTGGGGCATGGCCGCCGTGTTCCGCCAGATTCCCTCGAAGATCCTCTCCTTCGACGACCTCAAGCTGCCCGAGGCGCTGAAAAAGCTCTGTCACCTCCGCGAGGGTCTCGTCCTCGTCACCGGCCCCACCGGCTCCGGCAAGTCCACCACGCTCGCCGCGATGATGGACTACATCAACGTCAACAGCACCCGCCACATCGTCACCGTCGAGGACCCCATCGAGTTCGTCCACACGAACAAGAAGTCCGTCATCGTGCACCGCGAGGTCCTCGAACACACCGAGACCTTCGCCGACGCGCTCAAGGGCGCCATGCGCGCCGACCCCGACATCATCCTCGTCGGCGAGATGCGCCAGCTCGAGACCATGCGCCTCGCCCTCGGCTGCGCGTCGATGGGCATGCTCGTCTTCGCCACGCTCCACACCAACAACGCGCCCAAGACGATCGACCGCATCATCGACGCCTTCCCGGCCGACGAGCAGAACCAGATCCGCGTCACCCTCGGCTCCTGTCTCCGCGGCGTCGTCTCCCAGCTCCTCTGCAAAAAAAAGGCCGGCGGCCGCTGCGCCGTGCATGAGATCCTCCTCCCCCACGACGCCCTCGGCGGCACCATCCGCTCGGGCAACATCGCCGCCATTCGCAACATCATCGAAGGCTCGATGGCCGAGGGCATGATCTCGATGGATACGTCGCTCAAGCGCCGCTACGACGCCGGAGAGATCAACGCGCGCGAAGCCTACATGAAGGCCACCGACAAGGCGTCCTTCGAACCCATGCTCCAGGCCGAGGGCGGCCTGAACGGCCCCGCGCACTGAGCCGCTCGGCGCATTTCCCCTGTTCCCTCGCGGGCGGCGCCGACGCGCCGCCCTTTTTTTCGTCCTATCTCGCGATTTTCCATTAAGAAACGGCGCCGCGGAGTGTTGTCACCATGAACCCCGTCGTCCGCCCTCCATGAAAATCGCCTCAAGTCCGCCTTTTCTCGTCCTGCTCGCCGTGCCCGCCGCCGCACAGGTCTCCTACGTCTCCGGTCTTTATCACGAAGATTTCGGCGCCCTTCAAAACGCAGCCATCTTCTCCTCCTACTCCGCCATGCCCGCGGGCTGGTCGCATACCAACCTCTACGGCGGATCCCCTTCCTATTACTACACGAATGGCGGACAAGGCGTCACCAACAACACCCGCGCCTATAGCTTCTCCTCGTCTCCGGAAGCGACGGACAAAGGTTTCGGCTTCTGGTTTTCGGCCAACACCACGGGCACCGAAGGCTACTTCGGCGTCGCGCTGCGCAACGACAGCGATCGGGCCTATTCCCACTTCAGCGTGAACTACGAGGCGGCGCAGTGGGCGAAGGGAGCGGTGACCAATCAGAACCAGGTCGTCTATTTCCAATATGCCCTCGGCGCGACCGGCATCGGCGCCTCCGGCTTCACCGGCGCTTCCGCGTTCGACTTGTCGAGCATCCACGACGGAGACGGCGTCTACGCCGCCCTCGACGGCGACGCCCCCGAAAACCGCATCGATATCGGCGGAACGCTCTCGGGCTTCACCTGGCAACCCGGCCAGGTGCTCTGGCTGCGCTGGCGATTCCCCAACTACAACGGCACCACCGCCGACCACGCCCTCGCGATCCACGACTTCAGCTTCGCCGCCATCCCGGAACCCTCCTCGTTTACCGCGATCCTGGGCCTGCTCGGCCTCTGCTTCGCCACCGGCCGGCGCGCTCGACGCCGATGAGCGCGCGACCATCGGCCGCCCGGTGAAAACACGAAGGACCCGGCCGCGTGCGCGGCCGGGTCCTTCGGTTTCAGAAGGCGCGCTTTGGCGCCATCGCTAACTTCGCGGTCGTCCGGTCGACGTTTTCCGAGCAGTCGTATCACCGCCCCGTCGCCACGAAGCCGCCGCCGGGCTTCAGCTCGACGCGCAAGGTCTTCGCGTCGCCCTCGGGATTCGCCGACCGACGCTCGAATCCGCCCTCCGGCCCCGCCACATCCGTGATCAGGTCCAGCGCGGCGCCGCGCTTCAGCTTCAACTCCGCGAGCGACACCTCCACGAGCTTTGGCGCCGCCTCGCCGTTGAAGCCCGCGATCCACCAACGACCATCCTTCGCGCGACGGGCGAACACCGCCTGCTTGCCGGGATAGCCGCCGAGGAACCGCGACTCCTCCCACGCGACCGGGATGTCACGCAGCAAGGTCCGCACGTAGTCGGGCTGCTTCGCCATCACCTCCGGGATCTCGACGTAGTGCTGCACGCCCGAGGTGAAGAGCACCGCCGTGGCCAGCTCGCCGCCCACGGTCGTTCGACGTTTGATCTTGCCGGGCCCCTCGAAGCACACGGGCGTGAAATCCATCGGATCAAAAACATTCCGCGTGAAGGGCTGCATCGCCATGTGCGTCGGAGCGCGATCCGCGCTGGCCTGCTCGAAAACGATGAACTCGTAGCCGCGCACCGCCTCGACGGTCATGAGATGCGGATAAGTCCGGGCCCAGCCGCGCGGCAAAGTCGCGCCATGGAAATTCACCAGCAGACCGAAGACCGCCGAATCCTCCAGCAGGTCGAGATAATAGTCGACGAACGCCCGGCCGTCGCCGCCGAAGAAGTCCACCTTGATCCCCGCCACGCCGATCTCCCGGAGCTTGGCGAATTCAGCCACCCTAGACTCGCGGGTGAGCAGACGGTTCTTCGGCGTCTGAAAGGGGTCGTTCCAATTTCCGTTCGAGTTATACCAGACGAGCACCTGGACCTTCTTGGCCGCGGCATAGGCGCAGAGCCCCGCCAGCCTGTCCTCGCCGATCTGCTTGTCCCAGAGCGCGTCGATCAAGCAGTAGCCCCAGCCCATCTCCGCGGCGTAGTCGATGAACTTGCGCTGCACGTCGTAGACGGTCTTCCCGTCGCCGAGTTTGGGCCAGCTCCACGAGGCTTTTCCGGGCGCGCCGGCCGCCTTCACGCCGCGGAGGGCGGGCGCCGCCAGATCGGTGCCGAGGGAGGACTCGACCACCGTCTTCAGGTCTCCGACGGCGATCACACGCCACGGGGTCGAGTAGGGCGTGGCGAAGCGAGGGTTCACCGACTCCGTCCCGATCGTCTCGCGGGCGTCCGGAAAGCCGATGCGATACTCTCCGCCGGACGAGTCGTCGCGAAGGCGCGTGGCGCAGTAGCCGCGCCCGAGTCCGGCCTCCGTGATCAAAACCCAGGTTTTCTCGTCGGTCCGGAACAAGGCGGGAAACACCCAGCCCGCGCCGAGCTTAGACGGCGTGCCGACCGGGATCTCGCGCTCGTGATACTCCTCGTAGGAGGGATTGGTGTGGGCCCAGCCGGTCTTGGCCACGGACATCGGTTGCAACCAGGCCTTGGTCTCGGCCGGAAAGCGGAAGGAGCTCGTCTCCTCGTTCACCGTCCGGGGCGTGGCGTCGGCCTCGGGGAAAACATAGCGAAACGCCGCGCCGTCGTTCGAAACTTGGAACACCACGTCGATGCGGCGCCCCTGCCCGTCGGCGAGGCGGAACACGCGACGATTGGCGCGATAGTCGTGTTCCCGCTGCTTGGAGGCGGCCAGCTCGTAACGGTCGCGCACAGACTCCACCTTCGACTCGGCGACGAGCTTGAGACCGCGGGAAAAGTCCGCGTCCTCGCGCACCAGCCCGAGCCGCGACGCGTTGAGCACCGGAGCCCCGGCCCGCGTCAACGTGTAGGCCGGAACACCGTCGGCGCCGACGCCGAAGTCGACCACCAGCTTGCCGTCCGGGCTTTTCACCTCGGTCGCTCCAAGCACGCACGAGAGCACGCAGAGCCCGCCGATCCACTGCATCAGGGTTTTCATGGGGAAAATAAAAAGGGCCGACGATGAGCGCCGGCCCGGAGCGGAAGAGTCGCCTCGCTTACTTCTTCCCCGAGGCGCCGCGGAGCAGACCGCGTTGCAGGAGGATGAAGACGAGGAGAAGCAGTCCGACCACGATGCGGATCCACCAGGAGCTGAGGCGTCCGTCGAAGAGCAAGGCGGTCTGGATCGTTCCGAAGACGAGAAGGCCGAGCAGCGTGCCGATCATGTGGCCGCGTCCGCCGGCGAGCAGCGTGCCGCCGATCACGACCACCGCGATGGCGTCGAGTTCAAGACCGAGGCCCGTGCTCGGGTTGCCCGAGCCGGTGTAGATGGTCGAAACGAGGCCCGCGAGGGCGGCGAGCATGCCGTTCAGGGTGTAGGCCCAGACCTTGCTCGAAGCGACCGGCAGCCCCATGAGAACCGCGGAGTTTTCGCTGCCGCCGATCGCGAGAAGATTGCGGCCGAAACGCGTGTAGTGCGCGAGGACGTAGCCGACCACGAGCACGCCGATGACGGTGAGCGCGGTGGTCGGAAGGCCGAGCGAGCCCAGCGTGAGTTCGTAGCCCGACAACGCGTTGGTGACCGGGTGGTCGATGCCGACCGACTCGGTGCTGATCCAGAAGGCTCCGCCGCGGGCGAGGAACATGCCCGCCAGCGTGATCAGGAAGGCCGGCAGCCGGAACGCGTGGATGAGCACGCCCATGCCCGCGCCAAGCCCGCCGCCGATGGCGAGGGCCGCGAGGGCCGCCACGATCGGCGAGAACCCGCGTTGCACCATGATCGCGGTGAAGATCGACGTGAAGCCGACCACCGCGCCGACCGAGAGGTCGATGCCTCCGGTGAAGATGACCAGCGTCATGCCGACCGCGACGATGCCGAGCACGGCGTTGTCCGAGAAGAGGTTCACCACGACGCGGCCCGAGAAGAAGCCGTCGTAGAGGAAGGCCGCCGTCGCGAAGAGGATCGCGAAGATGCCGGCAGTGGCGAGAAGCGGGGCGCGCTGACGGAGACGGGGGCTCATTTCTTGCCTCCCTTCACCAGAGAAGAGGCCCAGCGGCGCGCGTGCTCGGATTGGAGCAGGCACACCACGAGGATGAGAATGGCCTTCGGAACCGGGGCCACCGCGGGCGGCACGCCGAGGTTATACATCGTCGTCGTCAAAGTCTGAAGCAGCAGCGCTCCCACGAAGGAGCCGAGGAGGAGGAAACGTCCGCCGGTGAGGGCGGTGCCGCCGACCACGACGGCGAAGATCGCGTCGAGCTCCATGTTTTCTCCCATGCGATAGGAGTCGGCCGCGCGGATATTGGCCGCGGCCATCAGGCCGGCGAGGCCGGCGCAGAGACCGCAGAACACATAGACCAGGCCTTTCACGCGGGCCGCGCCGAGGCCGGCGAAGCGCGAGGCCGTCTCGTTGTCGCCCACCGCCTCGACGAAGAGGCCGGAGGCGGTGCGTCGAAGGAAAAACTGGGCGCCGATGAAAAGCACGATCGCCAGCAAGGGGGCGAAGGGAAAACCCAGCACCGTGCCGTTGCCGACAAAGGCGAAGGCGTCGCTCTCGATGACCACGACCTCGCCGTTGGTCATCAACTGCGCCGCGCCGCGACCGACCACCATCAGGATGAGGGTCGCGACGATAGGCTGGATGCCCAGCCGAGCCACCAGCAGGCCGCTGGCCGCGCCGGCCAGCAGGCCCACGCCCAGGCCCGCGGAAAGCGCCAGGGCGAGACCGTGGCCCTCGACGAGCAACACCGCGGCGAGCGCGCCCGCCGCGGCCATCACGGAACCGACCGAGAGGTCGACGCCGCCGGTGGCGATGACGAGCGTCATGCCCAGGGCGAGCACGAGGCCGCGCGCACCTTGGTTCAGGATGTCGATCGGCAGGCCGTAAAGGCGGCCGTCGAGGACGCTGATCTTAAGAAATCCCGGATTGAGCGCGAGGTTGAGCACCACGAGCGCGACGAGGCCGATGACCGGCCACCATACGGGGGAGATTGACTTGGACTTGCTCACGAGGCGCCTCCTTCGGACGTGCCGGCCATGGCGCGCATCAACGCGGGGGGCGTGATGGCTTCGCCCTCGATGGAGCCGGTGCGGCGCCGCTCGCGGAGCACCACGACGCGCGTGCTGTTGCGGGCGATCTCCTCGATCTCGGAGGAGATGAGCAACACCGCGAGGCCGTCGGCGCGCAGGCGGCCGATCAGGGCCTCGATCTCGGCGCGGGCGCCGATGTCGATGCCGCGGGTGGGCTCGTCGAGGATGATGAGCTCGGGACGGGTGGCGAGCCAGCGGGCGAGAAGCACCTTCTGCTGGTTGCCGCCGGAGAGATTCTTGATCGGCGTCTCGGCGTCGGGGGTCTTGATGCGGAGCGCGGCGATGTAGTGCTGGCAAAGCGCCTCCTGTTCGGAGCGCTTCACGGTCTTCCACACCCCCTGCTTCGCCTGAAGCGCGAGGATGAGGTTTTCACGGATGGAAAGATTGGGCAGGATGCCCTCGGCCTTGCGGTCCTCGGAGCAGAAGGCGAGACCGAGGCGGACGGCGTCGCGGGCGGATTGCAGGCGGACCTGCTCGCCGCGAACGCGGATCTCGCCGGCGTCGGCGCGGTCGATGCCGAAAAGGAGGCGGGCGGTCTCGGTGCGACCGGAGCCGAGAAGGCCGGCGAGGCCGGTCACCTCGCCGCGACGCAGCGTGAGGTCGATCGGCTGGATGGCTCCGCGACGGGTGAGCCCGCGGGCCTCGATGACGGCCGGGGCGGCGTCGTTGGGCGGCGGAAGGTCGGCGGCGCGCTCGGCCATGTCGTTGACCTCGCGGCCGATCATCTTCGAGACGAGACCGAGGCGCGGGAGATCCTTGGTGAGGTATTCGCCGACGAGGGTGCCGTTGCGCAGGACCGTGATGCGATCCGTGACGGCGTAGACCTGGTCCAGAAAGTGGGTGACGAAGATCATCGCCATGCCCTCGGAGCGAAGGCGGCGCATGATGCGGAAGAGTTCGGCGACCTCCTTTTCGTCGAGACTCGCGGTGGGCTCGTCGAGGATCAGGAGACGGGCCTTGAGATCGAGCGCGCGGGCGATGGCGACCATCTGCTGCAACGCGACGGAAAGCGTGCCGAGCTCGACATCCACGTCGATGTCGAGCCCGAGACGGGCGAGGGCCTCGCGCGCATGGCGGCGAACGGCGCCCCAGTTGACGAAACCGCCCTTGCCGGGCTGGCGGCCGAGCAGGAGGTTCTCCGCGACCGACAGGCCGGGGAGAAGATTGACCTCCTGATAGACGGTGCTGATGCCCACGCGCTCGGCGTCCTTCGGGGAGCCGGGATGGATCGCCTTGCCGGCGAAATACATCTCGCCCTCGCTGCGTTCGTGGACGCCGGTGAGGACCTTGATGAGCGTGGATTTGCCCGCCCCGTTCTCACCGAGCAGCGCGTGGATTTCTCCGGCGCGCACGGTGAGGTCGACGTTGGAAAGCGCGGTCACGGGACCGAAACGCTTTCCCACGCCGCGCAGGCTGAGCAGCGGGCCGTCAGAGGGGGCCGTCATTGCGATGGGCGGGCGGACGAGGGATTAGTATTGGCGCTGACCGATGAGGGCGGCGGCGTTGGAGCCGTCGATCACGATGTCGACGTTATAGGAGGAGCGCTCGACGGTCTCGCCGGCCTTGAGCTTGGCGATGGTGTCGTAGATCTTCGGACCGAAGAGGGGGTTGCACTCGACGACGGCGTTGATCTTGCCGTCGACGACGGCCTGCACGCCTTCCTTGATGGCGTCGATGGCGACGACGAGGATGTCCTTGCCGGGCTTCAGACCGGCTTCCTCGATGGCTTGGATGGCTCCGAGGGCCATGTCGTCGTTGTGGGCGTAGACGATCTCGATCTCTTTGCCGTGCTTCTTGATGAAGGCCTCCATGACTTCCTTGCCGCCGGAGCGACGGAAATCACCGCTCTGGGAGTCGATGACCTTGAGGGAGGGGTTCTTGGAGAGTTCGTCGGCGAAGGCCTTACGGCGCTCGTTGGCGGCGGCGGAGCCGGGCGTGCCTTGGAGCTCGACGATCTTGCTGCGCGAGCCGGCGTTCTTGGCGATCCACTCGGCGGCCATGGCGCCTTCCTTGTAGAAGTCGGAGCCGATGAAGCAGGCGTAGAGGGACTCGTCGGAGGTCTGCACTTTGCGGTCCATGATGATGACCGGGATCTTGGCCTTCTTGGCCTCGCGGAGCACGGGCTCCCAGCCGGTTTCGACGATCGGCGCGAGCACGATGGCGTCGACGCCTTGGGTCACGAAGGCACGAAGGGCGCGGATTTGATTCTCCTGCTTACCTTGGCCGTCGGCGAATTTGAGCGTGATACCGCGCTTCTCGGCCTCGCTTTTCATCGAGTTGGTGTTGGCGGCGCGCCAGGCGCTCTCGGCACCCGTCTGGGCAAAACCGACGGTGAGGGGTTTGGACGCGGCGGCCTGCGCTTGCGGGGCATAAGCCGCGAAGAGCAAGGCAGTTCCGGCAACAAGTGAACCAAGGCGTTTTAAGGATGGGAACATAGGGGAATACGGGGGTCGAACCCACGCTGCTACCCCTCGGGATCGAAGCAATCCAGCCAATTTGAGGTTTAGTCTAAATCTGTTATCCCAACACCAGGCCTATTGTCCTGCCTACAGTCGCGAAATCTCGGCATTTTCCTCCGAAAGCACATCCGCCATTCGTCCTAGACCCCGACCGGAGCCAGACTCAGTCTCGCCCCGCTTTTACCCCGCTCCATGCCTGATTCTGACTCCTCCCTGCTCAGTGTCGCCCGCCTCGGCGTGGGCTGGCATCACGACGAAAGCTTCGTCATCGATCGCCCCGGCACCGGCGATTATCTGCTGCTCCACTTCACCCGGCCGGCCCTAGTGACCCTCGATGGCGAGATCCATCGCTGCGGCGCCAACACCTGCATTCTCTACACCCCGGATCACCACCACAAATATCGGGGCGACGGCTGCGGGCTTTCCAATAACTGGATCCATTTTCTCGGCGACTCGGTCGAGGCGCTGGCCAAGCGCCACTCCGTGCCGCTCAACGAGCCCTTCCATCTCGCCCAAGCCGGCTTCGTTCCCCTGCTGATCAATGAGATGCGGACCGAGATCCATCGTAAGGAGCCCCATTACGAGGAGGTCGTCGACCTGTTGCTCCGCCAGCTTTTCCTGCTCCTCCAGCGCCATATCGAACTCTCTAACCAAAAACGCTTCACCGGACGCAAAGCCGAGCTCGCCGCCACGCTCGCCGAGTTGCAGGCCCGCGTCCTCGGCACCCTGGACCACCCGTGGACGATCCAGGAAATGGCGAAATCGGTCCACCTCAGCCGCTCGCGCTTCATGGGGCTTTATCGCGAATTCTTCGGCGGTTCGCCCGTGGAGGATCTGATCAACGCGCGCATCAAGCACGCCCAGTGGCTGCTCTGCGCCACCACGCTCTCCGTCGGTCAGGTCGCCGGCGAATGCGGTTTCCGCAGCCTCTACCATTTCAGCCGTCTCTTCAAAAAACGCGTCGGCTCCTCTCCGTCCGAGTTCGCGAGCAAGTTCGGCAAGACCACCTCCCTCGGCTGGGGCCCCAATGAAACCATCGCCGACAAGGGCGTGAAATTTCCCTTCGTGGTCCCGCCCAAGAACAAGTCGGCCCAAGCCTGATCCGCCGCCCCGGCCAGCCGCCGCCGGCAGGGCTTGCCTTATCCTCTCCGTGATCCGGCGGCGGCACACCGCGGCGCGCGGCACGGTCCCGCATTTCCCCCTTCCGCCGACAGACTGCGTATCAGGCGTCGCCCCGATTGGACTATCGCCGCCGACCTTTGGTTTTTCCTCCGGGAAACCGCCAATTCCCGTTGCGAGGGACGAGCGCGCGGGCTTTCGGTTTGGCTCATGTTCCCCCACCCCATCTGGCGGAGATTTATTCCGCTTCTCGCCTGCCTTCCGCTCATGTCCGCCGCCCTCCGCTCCGCCGAGCCCGCCCCCGCCTCGCCCGCAGCTCCGGCGTGGACCAATCCTCTCGTCCGCCAGCGCGCGGACCCCTGGGTCCTGCGCGCCGACGACGCCTACTACTTCATCGCCACCGTGCCCGAGTATGACCGCATCGAGCTGCGCCGCGCCGGTTCGCTCGGCGAACTCGGCGCCGCCGACGCGAAGGTCATCTGGCGCAAACATGAGTCCGGCCCCGCCAGCCACCACATCTGGGCGCCGGAAATGCACCGCATCGACGGCAAATGGTATGTCTACTTCGCCGCCGGACGCGCCGACGACATCTGGGCGATTCGGATCTATGTGCTCGAATGCGCCGACGCCGATCCGCTCGTCGGCAAGTGGACCGAACGCGGCCAGCTCAAGACCAACTGGGAATCCTTCTCCCTCGACGCCACCACCTTCGAGCACCGCGGCGCGCGCTACCTCGTCTGGGCGCAACACGACCCGGTCTTCGGCGGCAACACCTGCCTCTACCTCGCCCGCATGGACACGCCGTGGTCGATCACCGGCAAACAAACCCGCATCACCGCGCCCGAGCTGCCTTGGGAAATCATCGGCTTCAAGGTCAACGAGGGCCCCGCCGTGCTCGTCCGCAATGGCAGGATCTTCATCACCTACTCCGCCAGCGCCACCGACGCCAACTACTGCATGGGCATGCTCGAGGCCGGCGCCGACGCCGACCTGCTCGACGTCGCCTCGTGGAAAAAATCGCCCGCGCCCGTCTTCGCCAGCTCCGACGCCGCGCGCGTCTTCGGCCCCGGCCACAACAGCTTCACCACCCTGCCCGACGGCCGCGACGTCCTCGTGTATCACGCCCGCGACTACCGCGACATCCAGGGCGACCCGCTCAACAACCCCGACCGCCACACCCGCGCCTCCCTCGTGCGCTGGAAGGCCGACGGCTCTCCCGCCTTCGACTACGAGCCCTGACCCGAGCCCGAGACGGCCGGCCCTCCCTCCGCTCAAGCCCGGCTCCGGCCGGGCTTTTTGTTGGCCGCACCGAAACCCGGCCGCGCGCGCCGCGTCGACACCCTGAAGCGGCTCGTATTCCGTCCGCATCCCCCCCGCCTCGCCATGCTCCTGCTCCGCGCTTTCGCTTTCCTTCCGGCGCTCCTCGCCCTCGCTTCGCCCGACCCGCTCGCCGCCGCCATCCCGCCCTCGGCGTCGAGCCTACGCGTGGAGGAAACCCGCGTCGTCCTCGGCAACGGCCTCGTCACCGCCGAGCTCGCCCCGCGCAACGGCAACCTACGCTCGTTCCGCCTCGACGATCGCGAGTTGCTCGCCGAGCCAGCCTACCTCGACTGGCAGGACGGCCAGGCCCGCCACCTCGGTCGCGCCGAGCTCAAGATCGTCTCCGATCCCGCCAAATCCGCCGATGGCCGCGCCGAGGTCGCGTTCATCCAGCCTTGGTCGCGCAACGCCAAGGACACCGCCCTCGACGTCGAGCTCCACTACGCCCTGCTTCCCGGCGAGCGCGCCCTGCGCATGTTCGCCGTTTACCGGCATCCGGCCGACTACCCCGACTCCGGCTTCGGCCAGTCACGCTACGTGTTGCGCGTTCGCGACGATCTCTTCGACACCATCTCCGTCGACGAAGCCCGCACCCGTCCGCTGCCGCCCGCCGATACCCCCGTCGACATTCTCGGCCCCAAGGAATCGATGCGTTTCACCGCCGGCCTCTTCAAAGGACAGGACACCGACAAATACCACTACTTCACCGACGCCGGCGGTCACTTTTTCCACGGCTGGATGGGCGCGAAAACGAAGCTCGGGCTCTGGATCGTCTACGGCTCCACCGAGGACGCCAACGGCGGCCCCACCCGGCAGCACAACGCCGCCCACTGGCCGCGCATGCTCTTCAAGATTCTCACCTGCGGTCATTACGGCGCGCCGGGCGTGAGCGTGAAAGCCGGCGAGGCGTGGGAAAAAATCTACGGCCCCTGGATGCTCTACGCCAACACCGCCGAGTCCCTTGGATCGGCGGCCTCCAGCGACTCCGCCACCCCCTCCGCCAAACCTACGGCCCCCACCCTCGCCGCCCTCCGCGCCGATGCCGCCCGCCAGGCCGAGGCCGAGCAAGCCGCTTTCCCGCCGGCATGGGTTCAACACCCCGCCTTCCCGCCCGCCGCCACACGCGGCACGGTCTCCGGCCGCCTCGCGCTTTCCGACCCGCAAGCTCCCGCGCAAACCGCCGCCGGCGCCTGGGTCGGCCTCGCCGCGCCCGCGCCCGACTGGCAGCAACAATCGCTCGGCTACCAATCCTGGACCCGCGCCGATGCCGATGGACGTTTCACGCTCCGCGCCGTTCGCCCCGGTCGCTACACGCTCTACGCCTTCGCCGACGGCGTGCTCGACGAGTTTCACCGCGCCGAGGTCGAGGTGAAGGCCGGCGAAACGCTCGCGCTCGGCGACCTGACCTGGACTCCACTTCGCCACGGACGCCAGCTTTGGCAAATCGGTGCGCCCGACCGTCGCGCCGGCGAATTTCGCCACGGCGACGACCATCGCCGCTGGGGGCTCTGGCTCGAATACCCGAAAGACTTCCCCAACGACGTCGATTTCACCATCGGCCGGAGCGACCCGCGCACCGACTGGAACTTCGCCCAAGTCACCCGCCCCGGCCCCGACGGCAAAAGCTACGTCGGCACCACCTGGCGGATCCACTTCGAGGTTCCCGCGCCCGCCTCCGTGAACACACCCGCCAAACGCTCGGCCTCCGCCACACCTGACGCCCTCGTGACCGACACCGCCCAAGCTTGGCTACGCTTCGCCTTCGCCGGCGCCAACAACGCCGGCCTCCAAGTCCGCCTCGATGACAAGGTCCTCGGCGAAAAGGGCCGCATCGGCTCCGACAACGCCGTCGCCCGCGCCGGCATCCACGGCCAGTATTCCACCTGGGATCTCCCCTTCCCCGCCCGTCTGCTCACGCCCGGCAAACACGTCCTCGCGCTCGAACTGCGCGCGAGCGGGGCGCCGTTCAAGAACGTGATGTATGACTGCGTCCGGCTGGAGCTTCCCTGATTCCGGCCTCGTCGCCCGACGGGGAATCATACAGTCAACCCGCGGCGTATTCGCGCAGGCCCTTGCACCGGCGATGCTGCGCCTTCGCTTCGCCGCCCGCCGCCGCGCATGTCCCCCGCACCCGCCCAACTGCCCGCCAGTCTGCCGCGTTTTCTCTGGTCCCGCCGCCGTGAATTTCTTCCCGGCCTCGGTCTCGCCATCCTGCGCATCCTCACCATCGCGCCGCTGCCGCTGATTTTTCAGCGCATCCTCGACGTCAACCTGCCCGCCAAGGACGAAACCGGCATCCTCTGGCTCTCCGCGCTCACGGTCGCGCTCCTCGTCGCCCACCAATTTTGCAGTGTCGCCGGCGCCTCGCTCCTCGCCAAGACCACCACGCGCGTCATCCTCGAGCTGCGCGGCCAGATTTTCCAAAAGGTCCAATACCTCAGCTTCGGCTACCTCGATCGCCAGCAAACCGGCCGCCTGCTCTCCAAATACGCCTTCGACACACAAAAGGTGGAGGGCGTGGTCATGCCCATCCTCAACAGCTTCATCCCCGACTCGATCTACAGCCTGCTCACCTTCGCCGTCCTCGTCTCGCTCAACCTGCCGCTTGCGCTCGTCGTCGTGCTGATGCTGCCGGTCTTCGCCATCATGCGGACGCGCTACTTCAATCGCTTCCGCGACAAGAACGAGGCCAACCGCCTCGCGCAGGAAAAACTCACCGGCGCCGCCAACGAGCTCTTCACCGCGCTCAAACTCGTCCGCGTCTACGGCGAGGAGGCGCAGGCCGCCGGGCAACTCGCCGCCAGCAACGACGCCGTCGCGCGCTCGCGCGTCGAGCTCGTCGCCGTCTCCACCAGCTTCGGCGCCTTCAGCTTCGCCGCCATCAAGGTCCTCTCGCTCGTCGTCGTCGCGGGCGGGGCGCTACTCGCGATCCACGGCCACGTCAGCGTCGGCACCGTCGTCGCCTTCGTCGCGGGCGTCCCCATCCTCGTCGGCCCCATCCAGATGTTCGCCAGCGTGAGCGAGCAGTTTTTCACCGCCGAGGCCGGCTACCGCAGCATCAACGAGCTCATCGACGCGCCCTACGTCGAGGAGTGGCACGGGGTCCGCCTGCCCGATCCGCTGCGCGGCGCGGTCAGCTTCGACCGCGTCCAGTTTCGCTACCAGGACAGCGATCGCGGCGCGATCAACGATCTCAGCCTCGAGATCCGCGCCGGCGAAAAAATCGCCTTCGTCGGCCCTTCCGGCGCGGGCAAGAGCACGCTCGCCAACCTGCTCCTCGGCCTCCACCGCCCGCAGTCGGGGGAGATCCGCGTCGACGGCATCCCGCAGGCCGAGCTCGATCTGCGCGGCTTCCGCCGCCGCACCGCGCTCGTCATGCAGGAGAGCATCCTGCTTTCCGGCACCATCGCCGACAATCTCCGCTTCGCCCGCGTCGAGGCGACCGACGAGGAGATCCGCGCCGCCGCCCGGCTCGCCCACGCCGAGGAGTTCATCCTCCGCCTGCCGCAGGGCTACGACACCCGCGTCGGCGAACGCGGCGCCCTCCTCTCCGGCGGCCAGCGCCAGCGCCTCGCCATCGCCCGCGCCCTGCTGCGCGACCCCGCCTTGCTCATCCTCGACGAGCCCACCTCCGCCCTCGACTACGAGAGCGAGCGCCTGATCCAGCAGGCGTTGGACAACCTCGCCCGCGGACGCACCGTCATCACCATCGCGCACCGGCTCAGCACCATCCGCCATGCCGACCGCATCGTCGTCCTCCACGAAGGCCGCATCGTCGAGCAGGGAGCCTTCGACCAACTCGCCGCGGCCGGCGGACATTTTTCCCGCTTGCTGAAAAACGCCGGCGAACTCGCCGCCTCCTGAACGCGCGCCGAGCTTCCTCCCCGTCCCTCCGCACGCCTTTTAATCCTCGATCCCGGATCCATGCTCTCCCTCGCCCTGCCTCCTCCCGCCACGCCCGCCGCGGAAGTTTTCCAACTCGGCACCACCCGTAACCCCGCGGGCGCCGAGATCGGCGTCGACGCGACGAGCCTCCTGCTCAACGGCCGCCGCTGGATGCCCGTCATGGGCGAGCTCCACTACACCCGCGTGCCCGCCGACCGCTGGCGCGAGGAGCTTCTCAAGATGAAGGCCGGCGGCATCGACTGCGTGGCCTCCTACGTTTTCTGGATCCACCACGAGGAACTCGAAGGACGGCACGACTGGTCCGGTGACCGCGATCTCCGCCGCTTCGTCGCCGCCGTGCGCGACGCCGGCATGACCACCGTCGTCCGCCTCGGCCCCTGGTGCCACGGCGAGGTCCGAAACGGCGGCCTGCCCGACTGGGTCGTCTCCGGCTTCGGCGACAAGGCCCGCACCGACGATCCCGCCTACCTCGCCGTCGTGCGCCGCCACTTCGCCGCGATCCGCGCCCAGCTCGAGGGCCTGCTCTGGAAACAGGGCGGCCCCGTCGTCGCCTTCCAGATCGAGAACGAATACTTCGGCCCCGCGGAGCACCTCATCACGATCAAGAGCCTCGCCCGCGAGGAGGGTCTCGACGCGCCTTTCTACACCCGCACCGGCTGGTTCGATCCCTCGACGCCCGTGCCTTTCGGCGAATTGCTCCCGCTCTACGGATCCTATCCCGAGGGCTTCTGGGACCGCGAGATCACGCCGATGCCCAACGCCTACCCGGCGAACTTCCGCTTCAACCCCCGGCGCACCGACGTCGGCATCGCATCCGATCTCAAGGGCGGACGCGACGCCTCCGATCCCGTCGACACCGAACGCTACCCCTTCCTCACCTGCGAGCTCGGCGGCGGCATGATGAGCAGCTACCACCGCCGCATCCGCATCGACCCGCGCGACATCGAGGCCGTCGTGCTCACCAAGCTCGGCGCCGGCGGAAACCTGCCGGGCTACTACATGTATCACGGCGGCCTCAATCCCGAGGGCCGCACCTCGCTGCAGGAGTCGCAGGCCACCAAATACTGGAACGACCTCCCGGAGAAAAATTACGACTTCCAGGCCCCTCTCGGCGCCGCCGGCCAGATTCGTCCGCACTACCACCGGCTCCGCCGCCTGCACCTTTTCGTCCACGACCACGGCTCGCTCCTCGCCGGCATGCCCGCCCGCTTCCCCGCCGGACGCCCCGGCTCGCGCGACGATGTCGACACCCTGCGCTGGTCCGTTCGCTCCGACGGGCGCGCGGGCTTCGTATTCGTAAACAACTACGAGCGCCTCCGCGACCTGCCGGCCAAGCCCGGAGTCCGCTTTGCCCTCACGCTCGCCGACGGCGGCCGCGTGGAGTTTCCCGCCTCGCCAGTCACCGTCCCCTCCGGCGCGTCGTTCATATGGCCCTTCGGTCTCGAGCTCGCCCCGGGAGTCCGCCTCGACCACGCCAGCGCGCAGCTCCTTTGCCACGTCGACGAAGGCAAGGTCCGCACCGTCTTCTTCGCCGCCACGACCGGCATCCCCGCGGAGTTCGCCTTCAACGGCGCGCCCGCCGAAACCCTCGCGCCCGGCCGACGCGTCGCCAAAACCGTCACCGGCCTCGATGGCATCGTGCTTCGCGTCGTCCTTCTCGACGACGCCGACTCGCTCGCGCTCTGGAAGACGGAGTGGCGCGGACGCGAGCGCGTTTTCCTCTGCCGCGCCGGCCTGAGCGTCGACGGCGACACGCTGCGTCTTTCCGCCGAATCCGAAACCGACCTCGCCGTCTCCGCCTATCCCGCTCCCGACGCGCCGGCCGGCGGGCTCTTCCATGCGCTGCCGCTCGACCTGGCGAACACGGAAGCCAGCGCCACGACTTTGCCGATCACCGCGCTGCGCCCCGCCGGCCCCGCCCGCGACATCGCCTTCGGATGGACGACGCCCGCCGTCGCCCTCGCCCCGACCGATCCCGATTTCGCCGCCGCGGCCTCCTGGCGCGTGGAGTTGCCCGCCAAGCTCGATCCGACCCGGCCCGCGCTGCTTCGCCTCCGCTATGTCGGCGACGTCCTAAGGCTCAAGGTGGGCGATCGCTTCGTCTTCGACGACTTCTACAACGGCGACTCCGTGGAGTTCGACCTCTCGCGCCACGCCGCCGAACTCGCCGCCGGCGCGCCGGTCACGGTCGAGATTCTCCCGCTTCGCGTCGACGCCCCCATCCTCCTCCCCGAAGGCACCCGCCCCGCCGCGGACACCGCCCGCCTCGAGTCCGCCTCGCTCGTGCCTCGCCTGACCTCAGCATTTTGATCCGTCTGTCCGACATTAGCGTCTATTAGTGGTTAAAAATTTCGTCTCGATGCCCGCCGCCCGCCCGCTTTTCCGCGACCCCGTCCACGACGGCGCCGCCGATCCGATCGTGATCTGGAACCGCCGGACCGGCACGTGGTGGATGTTCTACACCAACCGTCGCGCCAAAGATCCCGCCATCCCTGACATCGCGTGGGTCCACGGCACGCGGCTCGGCATCGCGGAATCGCGCGACGGCGGCGGCACCTGGAGCTATGTCGGCGCCGCCAAGATCGAGCTCCCCGCCGAGCTGGGTCACGAATCCACGATCACCCACTGGGCGCCCGAGATCCTTTTCCACGAAGGTCTCTACCACATGTATCTCACGGTGGTGCCGGGCATATTCGACACGTGGCAACACCCGCGCGCCATCGTCCACCTCACGAGCCCCGATCTGGAGAACTGGACCTATCGTTCCACGCTCAAGCTCACCTCAGACCGCGTCATCGACGCCTGCGTGGTGCGGCTCCCGGACGGAAAATGGCGCATGTGGTATAACGACGAACGCGCCGGAAAGGCGATCAACGCCGCCGAAAGCGACGATCTCTTCGCCTGGCGCGATCTCGGTCTCGTCGAACTTCCCGACCGCCGCCCGGGCGAAGGCCCGAGGGTGTTTCGTTTTGCCGACGCCTGGTGGGTGATCGTCGACGAGTGGCGCGGCCAGGCGGTCTATCGCTCCGCCGACGCCGTCGCGTGGACGCGCCAGCCGGGGGACAATCTTCTCGCCGTCAACGGCCGCGGCCCCGACGACAGCGGCATCGGCGCGCACGCCGACGTGGTCGTGAGCGAGACGGACGGCCGCCGCCGCGCGTGGATTTTTTATTTCACGCATCCGGAGCGCGTCGTCGGCGAAGAGCCCCGCCCCGACGCCAATCTTCGCCGCAGCACGGTCCATGTCGCCGAGCTCACGCTGCGACCGGACGGCTGGCTGGCCTGTGATCGTGACGCGCCGGCCTGGATCCAACTCGCCTCGCCGGGCTTTTAGACGCCCACGCGGTCCGACGCGACCCGGCGAACACAAGCGACGTCATCGCCGTGCCGCGGCCCGGCCGCCTACGCGTTTTCACCCTCGGCGGCTTCTTACTGTTCGATCCTGCCAACCTACCGGCGCCGGCTTATAACGTGGCTTACTGCAACTCGCCCGCCCCTGGGCCCGCGCTTTCCCCATGCCCCGTTTCCGCCCCGCCCTGTTGCTCGTTCTCGTCGCGTGCGTTTTCCCGCGCGCCCGCGCCCACATCATCGGGGAAAGCAGTCTCGTCGTCTCGGCCGACGAGGAAAACCTCGCGGTGTTCGCCGCCCTTCCCCTCGCCTCGGCCGCGGCGCTTCTGCCCGAGGACGCGGAACCGCTCTCCGGCGCCACGCTTGACCGGCATCGCCCCGCTCTGCTCGCCGCCGCCCCGGGCCTCTGCGTCCTGATCGACGCCTCCGGCGCGGCCATCGAGCCCCAACGCGTCCTCGTCTCGATCTTTCAGGAGCACGAGGTGCGTTTTCATTTCCTCTACGCCGCCGACGTCCGCCCCGCCCGGCTGAGCGTGCCCCGGCTCGGCACGCCCCGCGGCGACACCTTGTGCGTCGTCTCCGATCTTCGGCTGAAGACGCCCCTTCGCGCTTCGCTGACCGCGCTGCATCCCGAATTCGTTTTCCCTTCCGACATCCCCTGACCCCGGCCATGCGAACCCCGCGTCTCTTTTTCCTCATCGTCCTCGCGCTTTCCTGGTTGTCGGGCTCCGCCCTCCTCGCCCAGCGCCAGATGGAAATGCTCGGCCGCGGCGTCGTCGCGATCCGCACCGGCGGCACCCAGGCCTATATCGGGTGGCGACTGCTCGGCACGGATCCCTCCGGCGTCTCGTTCAATCTCTATCGCTCCGCCAACGGCGCCGCCGCCACGAAGCTCAACGCGTCCCCGATCACCGCCACCACCGACTATGTCGATGGCACGGCGAACTTCACCGTAGCCAACGCCTACACCGTCCGTCCCGTGATCGACGGCGTGGAGCAGGCGCCCGGCGCCGCCTTCACGCTGCCGGCCAACGTCGCGATCCAGCAATACCTCGGCGTGCCGCTCCAGATCCCCGCCGGCGGCACCACACCCGACTCCGTCGCCTACACCTACGAGGCCAACGACTGCTCCGTCGCCGACTTCGACGGCGACGGCGAATACGAGGTGCTCGTGCGCTGGGAACCGACCAACTCCTGGGGCGGTGGCGTCGGCGGCTACACCGGCCCCATCCTCTTCGACGCCTACAAGATGGACGGCACGCGTCTCTGGCGGATCAACCTCGGCACCAACATCAATGCCGGCGCCCACACCCTCGACTTCATCGCCTACGACCTCGACGGCGACGGCAAGGCCGAGTTCGCCTGCAAGACCGCCGACGGCACCCTGGACGGAACCGGCGCCGTGATCGGCGATCCGATCGTCGACCATCGCAACTCCGGCGGCGTCGTGCTCGTCGGCCCGGAATACCTCACGGTCTTCAACGGCCTCACCGGCTCCGCCATGGCGACCACCCGCTTCATCCCCCAGCGGTATCCGGGCACCGACTACCCGACCTCGACGCAGATCGAGTCCATCTGGGGCGACGGCTACGGCAACCGCGTCAACCGCTTCCTCTCCGCCGTCGCCTACCTCGACGGCCAGCGCCCGAGCCTGATCATGTGCCGCGGCTACTACACCCGCGCCGTCCTCGCCGCGTGGGATTGGCGCGGCGGCCAGCTCACCAACCGCTGGGTCTTCGACAGCGACGACGGCACGCCCGGCAACACCGCCTACCGCGGCCAGGGCGCGCACAGCCTCACCGTCGGCGACGTCGACGGCGACGGCAAAGACGAGATCGTCTACGGCGCCTGCGCCATCGACGACAACGGCAAGGGACTCTACTCGACCGGCCTTGGTCACGGCGACGCGCTCCACATGTCGGACATGGACCCGAACCGCCCCGGCCAGGAGGTCTTCATGGTGCACGAGAGCCCAGCCGCCTACGGCGCCGCCGGCGGCGAACTGCGCGACGCCCGCACCGGCGCGCTCCTCCTCGCCATCGACGGCTACGGCTCCGACGTCGGACGCGGCTGCGCCTTCGACCTCGAGCCCTCCGTCCCGGGCTACGAGATGTGGACCAGCTCCAATGGCAGCATCTACAACGTCTCCGGCTCCATCACCGGCGGAAAGCCGTCCAACATGTTCCAAAACTTCGGTGTCTGGTGGGACGCCGACCTCTCCCGCGAGCTGCTCGACGCCACCACCATCGGCGACTGGGTCAACGGCGGCCGCGCCAACTTCGACCTCGATCCCGCCACCTCCGGCACCCAGCAATACGCCCCCGGCTGCTCCTCCAACAACGGGACCAAATCCACCCCCTGCCTCAGCGCCGACATCTTCGGCGACTGGCGCGAAGAGGTGGTCTGGCGCACCAGCGACAGCGCCGAGCTGCGAATCTTCACCACCCGCATCTCCGCGACCAACCGCTTGGTCACGCTCATGCACGACCCGCAATACCGCGAAGCGATCGCCTGGCAAAACGTCGGCTACAACCAGCCGCCCCACCCGAGCTTTTACCTCGGACAGGACATGTCAGCGCCTCCGCGTCCTCCCATCTGGACCGGCAACCTCATCTGGAAAGGCGCCGCCGGCGCCGGCAACGTCTGGGACGCCGGCGCGACATCCACCTGGCTGCGCGGCGGCGCCATCTCGAGCACCGGCACGGCCAGCACGTTCGCCAGCCCCGACACCGTGCTCTTCGACCTCTCCGGCGCCTCCGCCTCGCCCGTGCTCATCACCGGCAACCTCACGCCCGGCGCGGTCGTCGTCCACAATCCCGAGACCACGCCCTACACCTTCGGCGGCGCCGGCTCACTCTCCGGCTCCATGACGCTCACCAAGGCCGGCGCCGGCGTGCTCACCATCGCCAACGCCAACACCTACACCGGCGCGACCACGGTCCAGGAAGGCGCGCTCGTCCTCGACGGAACGCTCGCGAGCCCGATCACCGTCGAGGGCTACGGGAAAATCGGCGGCGGCGGCGCCACCACCTCCAGCCTCACCGCAAAGCCCCGCGCCACCCTCTCCCCCGGCGCCGGCCTCGGCTCCGCCGCCACGCTCACCATCGGCGGCGCGCTCTCCATCACCGGCGCGAATCTCGAGATGGACCTCGCCGGCACCCCGGGCGGAGTCGGCGACCGCCTCGCCACGCTCGGCAACCTCACCCTCGCAGGCACCTCGAACATCCGGCTAAACCTCGCCTCCGGCTCGCTCGCCCCCGGATCGTATCCGCTGATCACCTACGGCGGTTCGCTCACCGGTTCCCTCGGCAACCTGACCATCGACGGCCTCCAGGGCGCCGCCGGCACCCTCGCCCTCGGCTCCGGCATGGTATATCTCAACGTCATCTCCACCCGAGCCCCGGGCTCGCTCGTCTGGCGCGGCGCCGGCGCGGCCTGGGACCTCGCCACCTCGCAGAACTGGCTCAACAACGGCGCGGCCGACGTCTTCGTCACCGGCGACGCGATCACCTTCGACGACACCGGCGCCGCGGCCCCGACCGCCACCATCGCCGCCGAGCTTTTCCCGGCCTCAGTCACCGTCAACGCATCCGCCAGCTACACCCTCGGCGGCGCCGGCCGGATCTCCGGCGCCACCGGCCTCATCAAATCCGGCTCCGGAACCCTGACCATCAACACCGCCAACACCTACACCGGCCCCACCGTCGTCACCGGAGGCGTTTTGCAGATCGCCTCGCTCGCCGACGGCGGCAACGCCAGCCCGATCGGCGCCTCCAGCTCGAGCGCGTCGAATTTCATCCTCGACGGCGGCACCCTGCGCTTCACCGGCGTCGCGACCCAGAGCGACCGCGGCCTCACCCTCGGCTCCAACGGCGGCACCCTCGACACCACCACCAGCCTCACGCTCGGCGGCGGCATCTCCGGCACCGGCGCGCTTACCAAGATCGGCAACGGCACCTTCGCCATCGATGGCGCCAACACCTACTCCGGCGGCACCGTTCTCCAAAGCGGCACCCTCGCGCTCACGTCCGACGCCGCCAACACCAACGGCCTCGGCGCCGGCGGCATCACGCTCCTCGGCGGCACGCTCCGGATGTATGACAACACCGGCTCCTACGACAGCGCCTCCTGGCCGATCCTCGTTCCCGCCGGCGCCAGCGCCCGCTTCGAACCCGACGGCCGTTGCGATTTCTACGGCACGCTCTACGGAGCCGGCACGCTCGACTTCTACACCACCTTCATTCGCACCGAACTCTACGGCAACTGGTCCGGTTTCTCCGGCACGATCAACGCCACCGCCGACTCCGACGGCGGCGACGTCCGCCTCGCCAACACCGCCGGCCTGCCCTACGCCACGTTCAACCTCGCCGCCAACGTCTCCGCCTTCTGCACGGTCAACGCCAACACCACGCTCTCCCTCGGCGCCCTCTCCGGCGCCGCCGGCTCCTTGGGCGGCAACAGCAATTCCGGCAAAACCCACACCTGGCAGATCGGCGCCAAAAACTTAAGCACGTCCTTCAACGGCACCATCAACAACGGCGCCAGCACCACCGCCCTCACCAAGGTCGGCACCGGCGTGCTCACCCTCGGGCCCGCCACCACCACCAGCCTCAGCTCCACCACCGTCTCGGGCAGCCCCACCGTCACCTTGGCCGCCACCTCCTCGTTGCGCGTCAACATGCCCGTCACCGGCACCGGCATCCCCTCCGGCACGACCATCGCCGCCATCCCGAGCGCCACCACCCTCACCCTCACCAACGCCGCCACCGCCTCCGGCACCGTCACCCTCGCCTA
>JACCDO012085003.1_pt1 | contig 28689 bp, 26 predicted proteins | sample 7446101 | NCBI WGS metagenome assembly JACCDO01 (sample SAMN15323440, study PRJNA562643) | freshwater metagenome | isolation source: river surface water | place: USA:Blue River Watershed | collected 2017-08-16
GGATTATCGGCGATTTTATATGTTGCAAAAAATTCGCAAATACAGTCAATTGCCATCGGGTGTATATCTGGGATATCATTATTTACACAGTCGTAGGTAGGAACTGCCAATATTTTTTCATCCATTCCTTTTTCATCTTCCATAATCATGACACCGACAACTCGGCAATGATATATGTTTCCAATATGTAGTTCATCGTCGGTTAGAATAAGCGCATCTAATTCGTCGCCGTCATCTGCGAGAGTTCCGGGAATAAATCCGTATGCATATGGATAAAAAAAGGGTGGGGGTAAAATGCGGTCGATTTCCAAACGTTTGGTTTCTTTGTTATATTCATATTTGACATTTGAACCTTTCGATATTTCAATATATATATCAATCAAATCATCTCGTTTTTGCATATCTGCCGCGGGTATGTGATATATATTATATCGAATATAATACATACCAGAAATATACTTTTTATCTTAGTTTTTACATTTATTTATATTTTTTATTTAGTTTTATTTGATGTAAATTTCCCCACACATCATTATTTTATTGCCAAAATGATATCCATTATTTATTCAAAATATCATTTATGTCTTTAAACTTAAAGACCGCACGATTGGACAAACTCGGCATCGTTTTCGCTTTCTTTGCAGAATACTCCGCAATGATTGAACACGCAGAATTCCATTCGTCAACACACTCTAACATCATCGTGCTTCCGCGAGAAACCAATATAAATATCAGCTCCGCATACTCTTCCACAACTTTGTCATTGTCCGCATCCGATGCAATACGTGTAATTTCCGATAAATACCAATGCATTAAACGCAATAACTCAGAACATTCAATCATGTCATGCTTGACACAACTGATTGCAAATGTGGTTGCATTCTTGCGACGGTCCATATGCTTATTGTATTTGCAATACTCATCATAATTCAAATCGGGGTCAACATACAACACTGGCTCCTGCGCAATCATACCATTTATCATAGTCATCATTGGCGCGCGGAAATCATCAAATTCATCGAGAATTTCGCGGTATAATTCGGCATAAATATCGGTATACATCTTGTTTGAACACATAATATCGACCATTGAATTAATCAATTTCGCGGTGTTCTCTTCAGATACCATATCTGGCATCGCGTAATAGTCACGAACCGTCTGAATAATGCGAATATGGTGTTGCTCATAATTCGCATTCGTCAATTTATTAATAAGAGTTCTAAGCTCACTTACAACCTTATCAATACCGACCTTCACTTCCATCTTGGTAGCTTTGAAGTTACGGATTGCTTCCCAATCCTCCAAAGCTGGCTCATGGTCAATCGCATCCTTCTGTTTTTTCGTTTTTCCAATACTAACAGAGGATGCCGACGCAAAATTGCGCCCACGACCATGACCTCCTCCCGCATTACTGGGAGTAAACCCGTTTTCGCGAGGTCCACTGCCGGATTTATTATTATATTCACGGCGGGGTTCACGGGTTGAAACTGGTATGGCTGGAATGTCAAGCTGCGATTCCAAATTCGTAAATAATTCGGTAAGTTGTGCTTCCAAAGGTAACACAGTCATTACGCGAAAATCGGATAATTGGAAACGGCGAATCATTTTGTCAGTTAGTTATTATTACAAAGTCGGGTTTAAGTGATTTAGAGAATTATTTATTATGGCAATAAATATAAACGTTATATAGGTTACTTCTTATTCATATCTTTATTTCAATTTTATATATTTTTATAATGGAAAATGAAGATGAAACTACTGCAAATACAATAACAACCGATGCAAATGCTATTTTGACCGAGCCATCGGAAATTTCTGAGCCGGTGGTGACTATACAGAAATGGGAGGATTTGAATTTAAAAGATGAGTTATTGCGTGGAATTTATGCATTTGGGTTTGAATCTCCAAGTGAAATTCAAAAGAAGGCTATTTATCCTATTTTACAAAAACGCGATATTATCGGTCAAGCACAATCTGGCACTGGAAAAACTGGCACATTTAGTATCAGCACTTTGCAAACAGTGAATGTTTTATCTGATACTACCCAAGCTATTATATTATTGCCGACACATGAATTAGTTAATCAAGTCTATCATGTTCTTTCATCCATTGGTGTATTTATGGAAGGATTGCGTGTGAAAACATTAGTGGGTGGAACTTCAATCAATGAAGATATGCGCGAATTGCGTAAGAGTCCACCACATATTATTATTGGATGCACGGGTCGTGTGTATGATATGATGAATCGAAAGGCATTGAAGACCGACAATATACGTTTGTGTATTATGGATGAAGCGGATGAGATGTTATCTGTTGGATTCAAAGAGCAGATATACAATATTTTTCAGATTCTTCCAAGCGATGTTCAAATTGGACTATTTAGTGCAACAATGCCGGAATCCATTTTGAAAATTACTGAAAAGTTTATGCGCGACCCAGTGAAAATAGTGATGACTCCCGAAGAATTAAATTTAGATGGAATCAATCAGTTTTTTATTGCTGTAAATAATGACCATGAAAAATTCGAAGTTCTCAAAGACCTATTCTCTCAGCTTACTATTGCACAAACCATTATTTATATTAATAGTGTTGCTCGAGTAATGGAATTATACCATGCGATGACAGAAGAAGGATTTTCGGTATGTGCAATACATAGTAATATGCCTAAAGCTGAACGAAAGACGATTATTCATAATTTCCGTATGGGGTCACATAAAGTATTATTATCATCGAATTTGACTGCGCGAGGTATTGATATTCAGCAGGTTAATACAGTAATTAATTTCGATATTCCCCGAAGTGTTGAAACTTATTTACATCGTATTGGAAGAAGTGGACGTTGGGGACGAAAAGGCACTGCCATTAATTTTATTACTCGGCATGATATTAATACTATGAAAGTTATTGAAAAACATTATGGAATTAATATCGCAGAAATGCCCGCAAGTTATAATTTTGCGTAATTTATACCACTAAAATGACATTATGTATTTTTATACATGATATCATATATATCATTAGCTTCAGTGATGGGGCTTCTCATACAAAATATGATACATCTTTCACACAAAAGAATATAAACTTTATAACAATTAAACAACTATAATACAAATTATCATGTGGGCATTATTTGAATATATACATAACACAATTGATGGAATACCTCGTGCTAATTTTATCGGAATATTTGACACATATTCTTCGGCCGACCGTGCACGAGGTTTTCTTATAGTTAAATATAATGTGTCACCTAATACATATTTTATAAAAGAAATTCTCGTAAATAAAATCTATACACACGACTGGGTCTAAAGACGCCGCATCTATTGTTTATTTACGGCGGCGTGTATGGCATCGGCATGACTTTTTGCGGCGAGTGCATCCCATCTTCCTTTTTGATTTTGTTTTACGACCACCGGACATTTTGGAGTTATACATTGATTGATTACCTCCAATATCGTTGGTGGTATATTTAGGAAGAATATTCGCCTGAGCATTTACACACTGTGTCATGTTTTATATTTTATCGGTTTATTTTCTTTATTTGAGACAATAGTAATGTGTCAAATAATTTATATATGTCTGGATTTGATAAAGGCATTCATTGAGATGATGATGTTGTCAATTTCCGAATACTTATTGGTGGTGATTTATTCGATTGTTTTATTGGAATCCATTTTTTAAATATAGTAGAATATTTGCATTCAAAATTGACACACTTATTTATATCTACCCATTTATCGTAACGGATATCTTCAAAATCATTTTCATCATCACTTTCTTCAATATAGTCTAAATTCTTATTTTCACGAATTTTCCTAAATATAGCATTCATCTCAATACTTTTCTTATATGTCGGAATTGCACAATATCCAACATACAAATCCTCTCTCGTAAATAAATGGTATATATCATATTGAACATCCGGTTTCACTTTAAACACCGTATTCATCTTAAATTGTGGCAATGAATAATTCTGTTTCACCGGCGTCTCCACAAATGATGGAGGAGTTCCAATATTTTGTGCATACGTTTCTTCATCATTTGCAGCTGCATTCCCAGGCGAAGTCGGAGAATAATTGATATAGGGTGTTAACTTCGAACAATTACGATATTGAACATGATGTAGTGTATATCCTAAATCCGGCACATCACAATTACCATTCGGCGAATACATCCACATATACGATAATGCTATCGGAAATTCGGGAGATTTGATTTTTGACATCACATTAACTAAATATCCCAATTTCTCGCTAAAACAATGGTCGCGAAGAGACCTACCCATATAAATATGGATATCCTCCGCCAAAAAGACGCGTTTGTTATTTTCTACAAAATATGTGCCATATAACACAACACCTTTCGCAAACTCTTTCGGAAATTTCGTCGACACCAATAACTGAATTCTATTTATACGCTTATCTTTTCCTATTTCCAATAAATAAGCTGAATTCCGCGACTTGTGAAATGTTAACCACAAATACGATTTCTTACCCGTCGAAATCGCCATTGCTAAGTTATAATCTGTATCTTCAACCTTCTTATGCGAGATTGTCTCATAAGAAAGTTCAAACTTGGGAAAACGTGATAATAACACCTGTGTCTGATGATGGTTTAACTCCATTTTTATATAGATTAATTTATATATCTCCTATTGTTTATATTATTTTCATATATACAATTGCTCATTCGCCTTTATCGGGGGTTTGATATGGTGGATATCGTTTATTGTGTGATATTTCCGATAACAAGTTCGCGAAGTTCTTGAATCATTCTTTGTTTGTCTTCATCTGAAATGTATTCATTTTCTGTGGATGGTGGGTCTGGTTTTGAATTGGCTAAAACTTCTTCCATCATGGATTTGTATTTTTGTGTTTGATAAGATACTAAATCTTTGGATTTCTTGGGAGTATATGTGTCCCTAAAGTAATTCCATAAGTGGTGACACATAAATATAATTGCTATAGATAGTGCTAAATTAGTAAATATATATGTCCACATTTACAATATTACTGGACTGAAATATAACAACACATATATTTCATTCTCATTATTTATACTTATTTTCTTCCGCGGCGACTTCCTCGACCTCCTCCACTTCTACGACCACCCGTCTTTGCTGTAACTTCACTACCTGGAACTACACCGGTAGGAACTGGCGAGGAGTCTTTCTTACCTGATGCAAAAGGCATCATATTAGTTAAACCTGAGAAAAATGATTTTTCTTCGGCAGGAGGGGCTGCATCACTGGTTACTTTAGTGGTAGAAGTTCTTACCTTATCCCCATTACCTACATCAACCCTAGTTCCTGAGCTGGCCCCAGTTCCTGAGCTGGCCCCAGTTCCTGAGCTGGCCCCAGTTCCTGAGCTGGCCTCAGTATCACCTGTCGTGGTTCCACCTCTAATTCTACGCGTATTGTAATGTCTCTTTTTCTGGCTGGTTTTTCTCTGTCGCAAACTTTTACGTGGCATTTGTATATATTATGTATAACTATTTTCTTACCTAAATAAATATAAAAACAAAATGACACATCTATATAATATCAAGAATATGCCAAATATAATTATTATCGACCGTTCCGGCTCATATAAAACTACATGTATTACATCAATGGATGATGTATATAAGCGATGTGGTTTTAAATCTCCAGAAGGATTTGAAGAAGTTGCTAAATGGGCAATTGACACAAATTCGACTCTATTACTTTACGCAAAATCCAAGGGACGCGCACAAATGAATCAATTTGAATTTCCACCACCCATTGATACAACACCTATTTTCGGAAGTTGTGCTATGATAAAAATTTCAAATACAACTGGTATTGTTCAAGAATTATCTGTCCAGGAATTTGAACAAATATACGAAACTTTATATGGAGGTTTTGAAAATATTGAAGATAGTAATGATGAAGAATCCGATAATGATGACACATCAATTCCACTCTCCAAACTAACTAAAGAAGGATATGTCAAAGATGGTTTTATTGTTAGTGATGAAGAAGATGTCAATACCAAATCCACGACCATTTCTAATAATCCGCCAATTCCAGTTACCAAGAGAAAACGCGCATCCGCGCAGCAACATGTGGCGCCGGTTGCTGTATCGGAATATACCCAATCTGTGTTTTTGAATTGCACAGATGAATTGGAAGAGGAGGCATATATATGATGAAAAATTGAATAGAATATGTAGTATATGTATTACTAAAACAATAAATATAAATAAATAACCATAACCATTTGTATATTGTTATTTATTCCAACATGCAAGTGAGAAACCCTACTGAATTTAGAGAAAAAATCTGTGCGCGTCTTCATACCGTTATTGGTGGAGATAACGACAAAATCGCAATTAATATTGAAAAAGGTGTTCTTAATTATACAATTCGCGAAGCTACTTTTCATAGTATTGTCAAAAAATGGGAAAATCAAGAATTTGTCCATATTTATTGCGACAGATTAAGAAGTATCTATATGAATCTTAAAAACGAAGATTTTTGCCAACAAATCCGGTCAGGTGAATTGGGACCAGAACAAGTCGCTTTCATGACTCACCAAGAAATTAACCATGACAGATGGAAAGAACAAATTGACCGTAAGATTAAACGTGAGGAATCTAAGTTGCATTCTAATGTGGCGGCGTCAACTGATATGTTTACTTGTCGTAAATGTAAATCGAAACGTTGCACATATTATGAGCTACAGACGCGTAGTGCGGATGAACCGGCAACTGTGTTTATTACTTGTTTGGATTGTGGTAAGCATTGGAAGATGTAATCGTCCTAATGTATTTATCTAAACAGAATGTCTAATCGATGAATTTGTGGTTAATGTGGTCCCAATTATCTACTCGATTATTAAATACTCTAACACCTTTATACGTGTTATAGTCATTTTCTTTTTTATCTCCCTGGATTTCTTTAATAATTTGAATGATTCCGTCATTTTTAGTTTTATATATTCCATCTTCTTTTTTGTAATTTGGTATATTTAGTGATTTGGAAAAAGCATCCATAATACTCCATTTCCAATAGTCATATTCTTCACCCTTCTCTAATTTGGCAAAATACCAATCAATGCATCGTTTTAATACGGGATGTTTCGGCTTTGTTACTACAATAAAATTTGGATTAAACAAATATTTGTCCCAATAGGAACTACATGTTACTAATTCAGCGGATGGGTCAATAAATTGAGAAAATGGTATTTTAAAATTATTGTCAATATCTGAATATATACCTCCACGTTCATATAGAATACATAATCTCCAAAAGTCGGCTTTTATAGGTCCATCTTTTAAAAAGTGGAACATATCGACGTATTTTTTACCATATGTTTTATCCAAATATTTTTCGCACATTTTATTATCGTATGCTTCTGTAGTATATTCAGGATTCATTTGTGTCAATTTATTTTGTATGTTTTTCATATTTTCATCGATAGTTTTATTACATAAATAAATGATTTTATTTTGTGTCATTGTGTATTTATTTCGTGTGTCAAATAATTCATAATAATTATATGATGATGTAAACTGTATACTTCCTATTAATAAAAATATACCTAAAATCACAAATATAAATAATATTTTATTCCATATTCGTGATTCTATCAGTTTATTTACCATAGTTTAAATAATACAAATATAAACTATCGAAGTATTTTATTTCCAAACATCGGATTCAATTATTATACGCGAACGGTCATGAACCTTTACATGTTCTTGGTGAATATCAGATTGTTCATTATATGAATATATGAAAAATGGATATCTATAAATATACGTATTTGCCAAATTAAATATATATCTATCCGCATAATGTTCCGACCCAGGATTTAACGTGATTTTTCCGGTTGGGTCAGTTGAATGTCCCATAATAGATTTTGCACCTGATTTATTTATTAAATATGCACCAGTTGACCATATATTCCTGGCATATTTTGTATAATCATCGGGTGGCGCATAGCGCATATGTTCCGGAATAATATAACATAACATAATAATCTGCCAATCTTCCGGTGCATTATCTATCACATCCTTTATATTAGTTTGCCATTTATCTTTATATTCCAATGTCATATCGTCCTCCATAATAATAGCTGTTTCTTTTCCCGATTTTAAAAACGCGTCAATACAATTGAGATGTGATAGAGTGCATCCGTATTCAGTTGGGCTATAGTAACGTCCGGTTGTGTCTATATTTCCATATTGTTTATTTAATATTTCTAATGCGTTTGGTTCTTTTCCGTTTACTGCGGACACACGTATTACATCTACATTAGTAAAAACTGGGTCAGATAGCATGTCTTCCATAGTTTTTCTACGTTTAGTAGAATCATCTAAATTTATCCAATATATTTGGTCAACTCCTTCCATTCCAGTATTTGTGTCAAATGATTCGGACACATGTGTCAACTGTCGATTTTGCCGATAAGAAAACCAAATGCAGGCGACTATAATACATAATAATACTACTGCAATTGTGACAAATCGGGCGGAATACTTCGATGGCATTATAATATATTCACATGTTTTTTTGACACATAAACTATAATGGTCAGTCATGTGATATTATTGCTGGACCAATATAGAACAATTGATTTTATCGTGGAACTGATAAATGACAAGGTATAAGAAAAAAATAAGAAGAAAAGAACATAAAAAATAGATTATTCAATATTCTAAAATATTTAGAAAAAGTATATCACTCTCCTTTAAATTTGATATGTTACCTGTTTCTACTCATCATGCCCAATTACCTGAAGAACCATTATTAAAAGAAGACGAATCACGCTATGTAATGTTTCCAATTCGCGACAATGCAATTTGGACAATGTATAAAAAACAAGTCGACTCATTCTGGCGGGCCGAAGAAATCGATTTGTCACGTGACTTGGGCGATTGGGCAAAGTTGACTGAAGAGGAACAGAGGTTTATATCTATGATTTTAGCATTTTTTGCAGCTTCTGATGGAATTGTTATGGAAAATCTCGCTATGCGTTTCATGAATGATGTTCAACTTTCCGAAGCCCGTGCTTTCTATGGATTCCAAATTGCTATGGAAAATATCCATAGTGAAATGTATAGTTTGCTAATTGAGACATATATTCAACACAAAGACGAAAAAACCCGGCTATTCCAAGCTATACAAAATTACCCATGTATTGCTAAAAAAGCCAATTGGGCGCGAAAGTGGATTGGAGATAATCGTAGTTCATTTGCGTCTCGATTAGTTGCCTTTGCGTGTGTAGAGGGTATTTTCTTTAGTGGCGCATTTTGTAGTATTTATTGGATAAAGAAGCGTGGTTTAATGCCGGGGTTGACATTATCGAATGAGTTTATATCGCGAGATGAGGCATTGCATACGGAATTTGCAATTTTATTATATTCACGCTTAGTAAAGAAGTTGTCTAAAAAGCGAGTAATGGAAATTATCCAAGAGGCAGTAGAAATAGAAAAGGAATTTATATTGGAATCGTTGCCCTGTCGATTAATTGGTATGAATTCGACATTAATGTCTCAATATATTGAATTTGTAGCTGATAGATTATCTTTACAGTTAGGTTATGATAAAATTTACAAGACTGCTAACCCATTTGATTTCATGGAATTGATTAGTGTAGAAACCAAAGTAAATTTCTTTGAACGCACCAATTCGGAATATGCATTAGCTAATAAAACAGTTCATGAAAACGTATTTGATTTTTCTGCACAATTTTAATTATTTACACATCATCTATATTGGTTCGCTGATACAATTGCCGGATATTTCGATAAACAATAAGGATATGTAATAATAATTTATGTTATAGATTTCTATAATATAAATACCACATATGAATATATAATCTGATTCTGTTACAAATAATGCCGACACAAGAATCTCCGAAATATGCGTATGCGTTATTTCATTTTGGAAATTCTATTCATCATATTGAACTTGAACTATATTTTTTATTATATCTTAAAAAAATTACTACTTATGATATTCTATATCTTTATTCATCAAATGATACAACTACCGACACCATCAATATAATAACACCATTAGTAACGAAAGCGATTAGTTATGTAGATATAGTTGACCCAAATACACAATTTAGACAGAATAAAAAATATGACAATTATTCCGCATTCAGAACATGCAACTATATACATGCATATTCTCTCACCGATTATGCAAAAATATGTGTCATTGAACCAGATATAATAATCATGAATGAGAATTTTAATGATATATTCAATCTCAATACACCATCTATTCTATCTATTACATCCACTTCAAAAATAAATAGTAATCATAAAATATCTTCCTCAGTTGACACAAATAGTGGTATCATATTATTATCGCCAAATATTAACAAATTTAAAAAATGTGCTGCATATTTACATAGAGAATTCTTTAATACCGACACAACTACTCCGCGTGATTTACTATTTATTAAAACAGAATCAACCTCCGGATTCTATAACTTACCCATAAAATATAACTTTTCACATTCATTACTCAAACATATTCACGATTATAATATAAATTTGAACGATATAAAGGCGGTAAGATTTGACAATACCCGATATAATCATTTGAGAATAGTGAAGGATAACTGGAAGAATTTGACGGAGTTACGTGAGAAAACAAAACCAGTTATGCATTTTAAAACCCAAGTATTTGACACATATAAAACGATTGTTGATTCATATGTGTCCAATATTTCAACGAAATATGTAGCACTTATGTTTTTGACCTATAATAATATCTATTTTCAAAACAAATATGATAAGTATTTTGAACAATGTAATGTATATATTCATCCTAAAGAGACCGACAAAATCATACCTAAAAATAAGCAATTTATTATTGATAATATTATTGAAACAGAATGGAGTAAAATATCCATTGTTCAAGCAACTGTTATATTATTAAAAACTGCATTCGCTAATAAAAATAACAAGTATTTCATTCTATTGTCACAAGATACATGCCCATTATATAGTATAGAACAACTCCTCATTTACCTAAATTTACTAAATGAGAAATCAGTATTTACATATGTCGAAACTTTGGATAATTCTGTCACAAACCAATCACCAAATACTATGATATCAAAAGATGACACAACAACCGATAATATTACCCTATATAAAACATCGCAATGGTGGTGTCTTACACGTGAAGATGTGTCAATTATTTTGAAACATTATTTAATATTTAATACTTTGTTATTTAAGCCTAAATTCAATTCTTCTAAAATTAATGCTGCACCAGATGAAGTGTTTTTTTTATCATTATTGAAGCATTATGTGCCAAATTATCGTTATGTTAATTCGAAATTTATATATACAGAATGGGTAAATGATACACAACATCCAACATTATTCAATAAGTTGTCATATACAGATGTATTAAATATGTCAGACTCTTTATTTATACGGAAGACTTCGCCTACATTTGACACAACTACATATTTTCCATCGAATCGTGTTATAGTATTATTTGTAGGAACCAAAACAAATCAATCTCGATTATTAACTACATTAAAAACCAAAGATTTTGAAGGTATTGATATAATTATATTGTCATTAATTGAATATAAATATGTTCATTCGGAATTAATCCAATTATGTGTCAAAATGTATTTTTTACATTGGTCAACAGTGAAAAAAAATATACTCATCTTCACTAAAATGTTTAAAGATTTCCAAATATATTCTACCGTATTTTTTATTGAAGAAACATACCTGTTAACATCTAATATTTTGTCGAACACACTTGAAACAAAATCACATAAACTCAATGTGTCCATTTCTAATTTTGACACACCAAATTATCTTATGCATAAAATACGTGATGCATCTGTATATATTTATAATAATCCAATCAGTATAACACATATTCCTACACTCGAACAAAACCATCGACCATTAAAATATATTCATATTACTAAGACAGGTGGGTCTACTATTGAAGAATCCGGCGAAAAATACCATTTAAATTGGGGGAAATATGACACAGATATACAAATAGCAACTCAACATATTGATGCCGAGTTTTCTGCATTTTGGCATATTCCACCTCAGTTTTTTGACACAAAAATGTTAAATGAAATTGTCGAAAAATATGATTTATTTGCAGCAGTTCGTAATCCATATACTCGCGTAATAAGCGAATATTATTATAAATTTAGTGGTCCTAAAAATAAGGCGAAAACTGTAGATGAATTTAATGATTGGATTTATGCGAAATTAATGCAAGTAAAACGTAAACTTATGGATAAAAATATAGTTATGAATGGTCATTGGACACCACAATATTTATATATTTTGGATAAAAAGAATAAGATTATTATACCAAATACGCGAATTATTCATATGGAAAATATGACAAATGAATTCAACACATTAATGCATAATTATGGTATACCCATTGATATTAGTAAAATACATAGACAAAATGAAAGCTCATCGGATAAACTATTCTCAGACAAAGATTTGACACATAAAAATATTAGACTTATTAATGAAATATATTCATCTGATTTTACTTATTTTGGATATGATAAAATTAACCCTTCTACCAAAACCATATCCACAAATACAACTATACGACAAATAAATAATTTGACACATGTGTCAAATACTCGGAAAAAACATCCAATCGGAAAACGATGCCCCAATGGTTATAGACGTATTAAAGACACAACATGGTGCAAAGAACATGTGTCCAAATAATCATCCGATTTCTTATTTTTACCCCCTCCCCCCTCAAATTGCCAATACCAACTACTCTTTCGGGGAGATAGTCGGCTGAATAAAAATAGTCTTTATATTAGTAATATCACAATTATAGAAAACAAAATGGAAACTGGATAACAATAAACATATATAGAGTATATAAAATGTCAAATTATAAGTATGTATTATTCTCGGAAATAGATAAATATTCTACTGTAATATCTATTTGTACCAATGAAATAGTATTTATTCAAAATAAAAATAAAAAATCCGAAGTATGTGCTTATGAAGTCAACGTCGGCGATAGCATTTATATTCCATCTATACAACGCACGCTACATAATATAAAATATATTGGTTATAGTAATTATTTACCTACATGTATAGCGTCGTCGGGAATTGTTCAACTTCCATATGGAGAATCTAAATATGTGAGTGAACTTGAAATTGGCGACCAAGTAATCACTGGGAATATGAATATTGCCCGAGTATGGTGTATATTACGACAAAAAATTGTGGCAGATGACCCGAGTTTTCAATTATGGACATATAATGGTCTTACTCTTACTGGATATCATCCTATTTTATGGAAAGGTAAATGGCAATTTCCTTCGCAAATTCCGGAGTTTATTGCAACAAATATAACTGATGGAGAATACATATATTCCATTGCTATTGATTCCGCGGATGTGTCTATACGTATTAATGACATCGAAGTCATTACACTTGGACATGGAATTCAAAATGACCCAGTAGCCACACATCCATTCTTTGGAACACATAAAATATTTGATGTGCTTTTTAAATTGGCGCCAGATGGATATTGCACAATTGATTCGTCGTATTCGATTATTCGGGATAAAGCGACGGGGTTAATTTGTGATATAGTATGTAATTCTCATGATGATGTGATTTGATACATGTGAATTTTATTATGTATTTTTGATATGTAATAAAAAAATATGATAGATAGACATAAATAGACATAAAGTATATATTTTACACAAAACAACAAAAGAAATATGGTTGCATCGATTATTAATCCACGTATTGTTTATTCTGAAAAACCAGATATTGACCCCGAAGATGTCGGCCATTCATCCGATATTTATGAACTGGATATTTTAGGAAAAACCCAAGCTGTTGTATTAGGAAAACCGAAATACACATATTCCACTCAAAATGTCGTATATTTACCTATCTATGTCCTATCGCGCAATGAAATTGTTGCCAAAATCGGACTATTTGAATTACCCACTCCTAAACTCATTCAACTATATAACAACGGTGATGTTGATATAGAAAATCTCCCCGACCCCCTACTATTCTCCAAATATACCAGTGACCAAGATTTAACTGACCTACATTCCGACCCAGAATTATACTTATCTATTGCATCGAATGAGCGACCCAATCCAACTATTGCACATAATATTGAGCCGGAAGAATCTGACGAGTTCGACGACGAATTTAATATCAAACTGCCGGCATCATCTGGCAATGTGTCAAAATCGACTACCAACACGGGCACGGAATTATTTGTGATAAATAAGTCGATTGTGCCGCCGGATATGTTGCCGGAGGAAAATGAGAAAATCGCGATGGATATACGAAAGAATGAATACAAAGAATCTTCGCGGAATACGTGGATAGAAAAACGAATGCGGAATTTGAACTATTCAATCGTTGAAAATGAAGGTGGGGGAGATTGTTTATTTGCAGTGATTCGTGATGCCTACGCGCAGATAGGCCGTATGACGACGGTAGACAAGTTGCGGGAATTATTGGCGGCGGAAATTGATGATGAGACCTTCCAAGAACTACGTAAATTGTATTTGGAATTTGATGCCAGAATTAAAGAAAAAACATTTGAAATTGATAAAATCAAAAAGGATGTTGGTAAAATGAAAACTCGGGCCAAAGAATCTCGCGAAAATCCGGAAGAATTACGTAATATTTTGACACATTCCTCCAAAATGAATGACACATACAAATCGCTCAAACATGAACGCGAAGAAACTGCACGTATGCAACGGGATTATACCGGACGTATGGGTAATATTACTACATTAGATGAAATGCGCGAATATATCCGAACATCAGACTATTGGGCTGACACATGGGCTATATCTACATTGGAACGAATTTTAAATATGAAACTCATTATTTTTTCGGAAGAAGCATATAATACGGATGATATGCACGGTGTATTAAATTGTGGCGAAATTAACCGTTTGACACAAGAACGCGGTGTATTTTCCCCAGAATATTACATAATGACTTCATATAATGGTTCGCATTATCAATTAATTACATATAAACAAAAACGTATTCTCCGATTCTCTGAAATCCCGTATGATGTAAAAATGATGGTGCTAAATAAATGTCTTGAACATAATGCCGGTGTATTCTATCTCATACAAGATTTCCGGAATTTGAAAACTCGCATGGGATTAAATGCTGATATTGGCAGACCTGATGATTATGCTGACGGAGACGGAGTAGGCGATTTATATGACCCCAGTGTTGTATTTTATTTTTATAATCGTTCAGCTAAATATCCTAAACCGGGAAAGGGGGATGGCGAACGAATCCCTACTAAAAAAATAGTAGACTTTGTGTCATTATCTAAAATTGCAAACTGGCGAAGAATATTAGATGATATGTGGTGTGATGGTGCAATTACAATTGATGGGCATAAATGGTTATCTGTTGAACACTATATGCAAGGTGCTAAATATAAAAAAGGATTTCCTGATGTATATTTACAATTCTCATTAGATTCAAATAGTGATTTATCTAAAGATATCAAACTCGCCACGAAATCACACAAAGGTTTACGCCCAGGATTACGTGTAGATACCGATTATGCACTTGGGAGAGATGAAGATGAACGCGCACTTGCATTAAAATCTAAATTCATGGACAATTTAGATTTCCGAGATGTATTGCTAAAGACTGATAATGCTATGTTAGTCCACAAAAATGAAAATGGCAAACCAGGTGAACCCGACCTGGCACTTATGCGAATCCGGAAACAAATACATATGTCTACCACCAAATAATGATTATTTTATTCTATATGTCTACATTCATGATATATACTAACATCAATGGTTATGTATGTTTAGCTTTGTGTCGATAATTTCGCACAGTATCTGCCCCGACGGAGAGACTACCTCGTTTATAATATACTAATGCATTATTTGAATACAGTTGTTTAGGGAGTTTATAATTCGGTTTTTCCGGTGGGGGAATTACTGGAAGAATATAATATGGTGATGTTATGTCAAAACCATTGGGATAAATAAAACCTGTATTAATGCCATTCATTATTACACTTTCGCTTAATGGCCCAAAATTGCCGAATGTAGATAAAAACAATATCGTCGGCTCCCGTTTCACACGCGGATATACAGTTGGTGTATTGAATGCTTCCGTGTATTTAGCACCATTATATATGACGAAATATAACATATCACCTTCGAATGCAGTGTAGTCGTTCAGCTGTTCTGTATTTCCAATATATAGATTGGTTAATTCAATCTTGTCTGGATAATATGGAGATACAATATTTGGAACACCATTGTAATATAGATTAATTAGTCCGTATTCATCACGAACAATTGCAATATGTGTCCATATTAAATATGTGTCAGGTATATCCAAAAATGTATTGATGGAACCATCGGGAAGTATTAAGTGTGTGCCGTTTATGTCAGTAATAAATGCAAAAGTTGTTTGTTCTGAAAATCCACATTGGAAAATACGCATATAGTTATTTACATCTGTTCGATATTGGAACCATTCAATTGTAAATGGTTGGTTTTCTTCAAAGATTAATGATGGGATTATTATATGTGATTGTCGGTCAAATGCCCAATTAAATGATGTAGCTACGGGGTCGTTCATTATATTTGACACACAAATATTATAATGGACACACAGTTCTAACATATACAAATAAAAAATTGAAATATTTTTCAGACAAAACCGCCGAAGCATATAATTACTTTTACTATTTGTCTGCGTATATTAAACAACCTACATATGTCGAGTGTATTATTACCACGTGTTATTCTATTGGATTATTTCAATGATAATGGATTGAATCCACCGATTTTATGGAATCCTACTATGTGTAGTTTGGTGTATTTGTTTGAACCGAATGATGATACATTTAATGAGTTTGAAACAATGGGATATTCAATTGAGTTGGTTGACACAATGCGAAATATTCCTGTGATTACATCCAGACAATATATTCGTTTGGGCGTTCATAGTATTAATTGTGTGGATAAACAATATTATACCGAAGATATGCGTATATCTTATGATAGAGTATGTGATATTACCAAACAAGAATTTAAGAAAATCGAACAAATCGGTGAATATTTTGTGATATCATTTGCTGAATTTACTATTAATTTGTTCGATTATCATACGGAATATACTGATATTTATGATATGGTGCAACAAATGGTTAAACGACCACCTAAACAATGTGTCACACTCTCTTCTCTTATGAAAGATATGTCACTTTGATTTTTATGTGCCGGACCGATACCCATTAAAAAATTGAAATATTTTTTATGTATGTGTCAAATACCATATAAAAATTATTAAACCAAAACAAACCTACTTTAAAACGCGACGTAAACCGTTCACTCTGCGAGACAGAAACCATGCAAACTGAAGAAGCTATTGAGGCTGAAACCTCCGTTGTTACGGAAATCACTGAAGAATCTGTTAATTCTATTGAATTAGAAGAGGCAAACCAAATGATTGAAGAAAATGCTGAGCTTTTGGCTAAACTTACTGAAGAAATGAATGAAGCTTTAGAACAACTGGCTGACAAAGCAGATTCTTGTAAATCTGCCACGAAGACAATGCTTGACAAGCTCGTCGCAGAACAAACACGTATTAAAGAGGCTTTGAAAGAAATTTTAGCTGGAATTCGTAAAGAAGCAAATGATATTAAAGATACTTTTAAATCTGAAAAATCTAAACTTGCTCAAAAAACAAAATTCGCTAAATCAATTATCAAAGCTAACAAAGACCGACGCATTAAAGAAGATAAACAATTAAAAAGCATTGCAAAAGAAGCCGCAAAAGCCGCCGCAAAAGCTGCCGCAGTTGAAGCTGTCGATTCAAAGATTTCTGCAACTAAACAAGTATTGGGCGTAGTAAATGAAAATACTAAATCAAATATTGTTGCACTAAATGTCACATATTCAGACCATAACAATTATAACTCAGAAGATGAAGAATTGTGTGATGTTGAAGATGAGATATAATATAAATCAATTGTCAATGTTTAACATTTGTCTGTCCACCTACTACACCTGATGTAGTAGTTATTTTTTATAATCTATACCGAAAAGTCAGCAATTTATATTGGACCGAGCAATTTATATTGGACCGATAAAGGTGTAAAGGATAGATTATACATAATACATTGTATATTATATAAGAATGTATCTATTACACACAATTTTTGGACATACACCTGAGAAAGTTGATAATATCCTTCGTGAAGGATATTTGAAATCCTCCAAAAAAACACATAATTATGCAATGTTCGGAGATGAAACACCATATATATATTTACGTCTTCAAACTCCGGGTGATGTTGGACATTTATATTTAGACACCGATTTACTTTTAAATTGTGTATTCTATCTCAATATAGGATGGCACGCAGGAATAGATAAAAGTAGTGTAAAATATAATGGTCGAGATTTGACACATGAACAATTAGACGAAATTTTACAAGATTTTTATAAAAAAGTTACTAAATATCGTAGAGATATAAATAAAGTAAGAAAAACAATTCTAATCGACCCATCTATGAGTAATGAAATACTGGTTAGAAAAGACATTTCACTCAAAAAATATTTACGAAAATTTAGTATGTATAAAAGTTCTACTTCTAAAAAAACAAAGGAATTATTAGCCACAGAATATAGCGAGGTTGAAATTCTATAGAATACATATTTTTATTATTTATTCTTTATCAGTGTGACAAAAAATTGCCAGACTGGCCGTTATATCATTATATTATTATATAATATAAAATGGATGCATTAGTAAAATGCCTGCCTCCTTTAAAACTATCTCATGTGTCAAAATCCTGTATTAAACATCTACTCAACCAAATACTCTTATCACATCACGCTTGGGAATCATCTGTTCATCCAACACAAAATATCAAACTCCCTCCTGACCAAAACCTCCGACACATAACTGGCGAAGTCGGCGCTACTCTACGCAACAATAAAAAAGAAACTATGACACAAAAAACCGACATGAACATCCACGGCAAAACATTTACAGTATATATCACTCAATATGGCCGAGATTCATGTAGCAATATATATGCACATTTACGAAATATTGCAATATGGTTAAAGACGGTGATACCATTTTCCGACCCGAAATGTTCGGAGCATATTGACATATATATTTTTATGACACCACAGCGTAGGGTGATGCCACACCCGAATATAGAATTGCACCCGGATTATGTATTTTCGGCATTTACACATACATGTATTCCTCGAAACCAAATATACGTGTATAGACAAGACGATTGGTTTAAGGCATTTGTTCACGAGACATTCCATTCATTCGGTTTAGATTTCAGTAATTTGACACAACAAAATGAAGATGTGTCAAAACAATTACTATCTAATGTCTTTCACGGGGTAAATCCGACACATAGTAATATTCGATTGTATGAAACATACACCGATATTTGGGCAACCATTGCCGCAACAATAGTCCAAATATCCCTATTTCAAACAAATAAACGCCTAAATTCTCGAACCTCGACCCGAAAAAATAATTCGCATGTAGGTCGAATGTCCGGTGAAAATATAAATAAATTCATGCCAATAATTGAGCGAGAAATAAACCGTCATCGTGCATTTATGATATTTCAATGTGTCAAAATGTTGAATCATGGACATCAGAAGGTGGATTTTGCGGAGTTGTTGCATGCGCCGGGGAAGTATAAAGAGCGAGTGTTTTTATTGTCTTATCATGTGATGCGGCCGTGTATAATGTTGAATGTGAATAGTTTTTTAGAATGGTGTATGACACATAATGGTGGAGATAAGTATTTGCAGTTTGGCAGGGAAAAAGAGTTGAATTCATATGTGGATTTTGCAATTGAGTGTGTCAAAACGCCTAAATTTCAGGAAGTATATGATTGTATGAAAATACAATATGACACATTAATGGGGAAAAAAGACAAAAATGCGGAGGAGATGTTTTTATGGAAAACATCACGATTATCGAATAAAATAGAAGGGTCGAATAAAGTAGATGAATATATCTAAAAAATCATTTAGGGATTATATTGATTAGTAACTCAATATAATGATTACTACAACATTTATTACCAAATATAAACCGTATAGCATCGATGAATTCCATACTGACCCACAGTTGGTTAGTGTAGTGAAAACAATGATGGAATTAGATAATTTGAATATGTTATTTATTGGAGCGCCCAGTTCGGGCAAAACAACAATTGTGTATTCCATTTTGCGCGATTATTACGGCCTCAAACGCGATGACAATATACCCGAAACAAATATTATGTTTATTAATAACTTAAAGGAACAGGGTATTAATTATTTCCGAAATGAGATGAAGACATTTAGTCAATCGCATTGTTCTATACGAGGGAAAAAGAAGTGTATAGTGATTGATGATTTGGATATGATAAATGAGCAGAGCCAGCAAGTATTTCGGAATTATATTGATAAATACCGACACAACATTCATTTTGTGTCAACCTGCACGAATATGCAAAAGGTGATAGAGAGTTTACAATCGCGATTACATATAGTAAATATTGCGATTCCGAGTGCGGAATCAATTATTAAAGTAATGAATCGTATAATTGAGAATGAATATATTGTAATTGATGACGAATCCCGCGCATATTTATTGGAACGTTCAAATATGTCAATTCGCAATGTAATTAATAATTTAGAAAAAATTTATATTTATGGAAAACCAGTAACATATGAAATATGTTCACGGTTATGTTCAACTATTTCATTTCAACAATTCGATGAATATGTGCGAGTAATGCGTGCGGGAGATTACAAGACGGGTATTTATATATTAAATGAATTGAATGATTATGGTTATTCAGTCATTGATATTTTAGAATACTTTTTTTCAGTGATAAAAACAACACAATTATTGAGTGAGGATGAGAAGTATGCGATTGTTCCGATAATGTGTAAATATATTACAGTTTTCCACAAGATACATGAAGATTGTTTAGAATTGGCATTGTTTACAAATAATGTTTATCAGAAAGTGTTTTGTAACGAAAATGGGGAAAATATATCGTGTCAACAAGAGATGACCAAATATGGATAATCTGGATAATCTGGATATAATAGTGGAATTTGAATTTCAAAAAATATACGCATAATTTAAATACCTATTTATTTTTTGTGAATTTATTTTTATGTCAAAACAAATTTTTCGTCGTCCTGTTCCTATGAATATTCTTACATCGCTTCTTGAAGAAATCTGTTTGCGAACAGATAAATACTATTTAGTAGATATTAATGCATATAGAAAATTAATATATAATGAAGAACGGTGTAAGAAATTCATAAAAGATATATTGGAATATTACCATTCATCTAAACAATTTTATGTGACGAGAGATATGACATATAATTCATTTACAAATATAGTTAGACAAATATGTAAAGTAAATAATGTAATGTTCAGCTCTAAAATTAAATACATTGAATCCGATTATAATATTGATTATTTTGTTTATTTTTCTTACATATAATTTGCCATGTTATGATATATTTTAATCCATAACATGGCAAATAATGAATTTACATATGCCATCGCAATTTCAACTATTTTACTTGCGAGTTTTTATATTGGGTCTAAATTCATTAATCAACACCATCACCACCATCACGGAAAACATATAGATAATACCGATGATTATGATTCCATAAAACAATACTTACTAAATGACACATCTTTACTCGGTGCACATAAACCCAAAATCTGGATTCACAGCAAATTCGAATACAATGCACGCAAATGGAAAAGCTTTCAATCTCGCTCCAGCATGGAACTCAACCAACCCTATATTCATCTCACTATTAAAAGTATTATCGACCATTGCGGCAAAGATTTTCATGTGTGTCTAATTGATGATAAAACATTTAGCAAATTATTACCCGAATGGGATATCAAACTCGAACAAATTGCTGACCCGCTCAAATCCCGATATCGCCAAATTGGAATGGTGGAACTTGTCCACCGATATGGAGGTATGATTTTACCCAATAGTATTGTGTGTCGCAAATCCCTTAAAGATATGTATTATGCTGGAATTGAGAGTGGCCGACCATTTGTTTGTGAAGCCGTTAACCGAACAATGAATCTTGCCAAAATGAAACATACTTCTGCTTTTATTCCCAGCACTTATATTTTTGGCGCCGAAGCACACAACACGGTTGTAGGCGAACTCATCCAATATTTGAAACATATTAACAACATTGCCCATTTCTCATCCGAACATGAATTTTTAGGGGATATTGGACAATGGTGTTTAGACCGAATCCGCGGCAGTGACATGAATATTGTTGGCGGCGAAATTGTAGGCATCAAAACATCCAGGGGGCGACCTATTAGTGTCGACCAACTCATGGGTGAAGCATATTTGGATTTGTCTGCGGCATGTATTGCTATCTACATTCCTGAAGATGAAATATTGAACCGGACGAAATATGAATGGTTTGCTGTGGTTGGTGAAAACGAATTATTGGAGACGACGCCGGTTATTGTGAAGTATTTGAAGGCTGCATTGGTGGATGCGACTGATGAATATTCGCTAAATGTGTCACATGAAGTGTCCAGTATTTCATCTATCTAATTTTATGTGTGTCAAACTATGTATTTTATTGGTGAAGAGTAATTATTTGGTCTGACAAACAATCGTTGGATTAATAGATATAGATTATTTTGAAAAATTGAATTGAAAGTTTGTGTATTTGTTTCATACAAATACAAAAACCATAAAAACAAACAAAGTTTTTACTAAATATTCGAATTATTCTAATGGATTTTATGATGTCAGTATGTAACACACATCAAGCAAACTCACAAGATGATTACGGATTCTTTTGTGACCTTGAAGCTGGATATGATAATCCTAAAATACTTATTCGGTATCGTGGACAAACAAAACAAGAATACTCTAAATATTTCGACCACGAAAGCCTATATTATTTATATGTCATCTATGTGTCCATGATTCTATTAGCATTTCTCCGCGAAATTGTGTTCAATCCTTACAGATGAACTACACATTACCGTATTCATCATTTCATTCAATACAGAATATTTGTATCATATGTGATATCAGTGTATGGTATTCACAGCATGGTATTCACCTATTTTTTATGTTACATGTTGATAAATTGTGAAATGTGCATATTGTTTATGTGTCGGATTGTCTGAATATAATTCTACTTTTTCATATACATTATCGACATCGTGGTCGATAATATAATTACCGAATGCATTGTATTCACTCAATTCTAATAACTTGGGGTTTAATTCAACACATTTCCATAAACTATTATTTCTTATGGCATATGTGTCAATATAAAATGGTTGAATAGGTGATTTAGTAAATCGATGATAAATGTTATATGCAAATTCAAATGTTAACTTACGGTCAAACATAAATCCTTGACACACCATTGTTTCATATTTCGGAGGATATCCTAATATATATTCAGTTATCGGTTTCCACTGAATCGCCCATTCCGCTTTCTCCCATTGTCGATAAAACCATATTAATTTTTCACCACCATCTGAAAAGAAATCGCGCATATGGACTGGACTTTTGAATATACAATCTGAATCTATCATAAATGCCACATCAGCATCGGTATAATGTGTCCAACTTAATTTTAATATTTGTTGCATCGCATATCCAATAGTAGTTTTATTATATGTGTCAGATAATACAGTTGTTGTGTCCACATAATGAATTTGTATAGGCAAGATAGATGTTATATGTTCAGGTAGTATATCGGTCGCATCACATATGATAACCAAGTTTCGATAACCAGATAGATTTTGGGATATACTTTTGACACAAAGTTCTAATTTATCGAAATCGGAAGAGAATGTTTTAATTATAATATCCGTTATTCGCATTTATATATGTGTTATAGTCGTGTATCATATAAGTAAATAACGTATAAAACGTATTTTATATTTTATCCCCATGTGGAGCATTGAAATAATTATATACTAAATTATCGGAATTATGATTTTTGATTTCACCACAAAGTGTAGACACTGTTTCATACATTTTTCGCAATACATCGGTTGGTGCTGCTGTAGAAATTTTGATGAGTCCATCCCCCATAAGTTTACGTTTAACATCTTCAATCGGAGCTTGTTTGAGTGAATTGCATTTGATTGCTGTATTATTTCGCAAGGTTTTCCCCGGAATTAATACACCTACCTTATCTTTATTACCTCCCATTCCAACATAATGTGTCCGACGAATGGTTTTACGTCGTTTGATTTTTCGAAAATCTTTTTTATTTTCAACCGCATTTCGCACCTCGGAAATACGTTTATCTTTCAACTTCTGCGATTCTACATGTGTCTTCATCCAATCTCGAAAACTGGGCTTATCTGATTCTAATGCCGGCGCATTTGACACATTCCCTGGTAATTGTGCACGCAATGTCCGATTTAACGTTCGATATGTAGGCAACTTACCATTTTTTAAACATCCATACATTGGTTCTTGTGTCGAACTTGTTAGAACTGGTCCCGGAGATGGTGATATAAAGTCAGATAATGGAGTGCTACCACTAAATATATCATCGGGCTCAGTTACTTGAATTTGGGATTCATCCAACTCCATAGACACAATAGGTTGTGTCGCAATAACGGGGGGTAATACCGCCGCCATAGGCGGCGGTGGTGAACCAGTTACCGGCATCACTGGCGACGCCGGTTGTATCACAATAGGCGCCGGTTTATACTCCGGAAACACCTGCGGTGCTGGAGTCATGGGAGGGGGCGCACGTAATGTATGATTTGGTCGTGGCATGCTGTTGGTTGTAGGTTGTATTTTCGATTTTTGTGACACAGAATTGAGATATTCGACGGATGCATTGAAGTCATTATTAAAGTCGATGACATTTTTAGGGATAGTATTATTGCTGGTGGTTGAATTGGTATTGGAATCAATATGATGTGTCCGTTCATCGTATTTTTTTTGTTGGAAGTTGCGCATGTATTTCAGAGCTTGTGATTTGAGAGTTTGATTAATGCGGTTATTCGCATTATGTGTCCGAAATTTGAGTTTAGGTATCTTTTCTGTTTTGTTTCGACGGGATGATGATTTAGATAGAGTAAATAAAGATGGGTCTACATTTATAGTTTTTTCGTTACTCATGATTGGGGTTTTATATAATATCGTATATTATCACAAAAATAAAGTGGACGAGAACACAAACACCACAACAAATAAAACGGATGAATTGGAAAAAATTGATTTAGAAAAAGAATATGAAATGAAACCTATAATTAATATTTAAACATCAAGTAACTAAAACGCTTAAACCCCCTCGCCGACAAAACAACCCCTGTTTCAAACATGGCTGCTGCAACTGACAAAATACCTATTGTAAATGTTTCATCTATTCCGGGTATGAAAACCAGTATTAACTTCCCAAAAAAAATCGTGGCTAAAGCGGACGAACCGCACCACATGAAATTGATTGAGGAATTGATTACTGAAGCTAAATTGTCTAAAACCATGGAAGACATCAATGCCGAGTATGGTATTGATAAAGAAGGTGAAGGTGTATTGAATCATTTAGGCGATTTTGACGAAGCACCCTTTACACTGATTGAATCCTATTTCAATCAGCAATATTTGCGTCGTCTGGTTCGTCATCAGATTGAGTCATATGACCATTTCATTAACACTCAAATCCATAAAACGATTCAGATGTTCAATCCGGTATCGATTCATTCCGATAATGATATCGATGAAGAAACCGGATTGTATTATCTCGAAGTGGTAATGTCCTTCGAAAATCTCAAGATTTATCCACCACAAATTCACGAGAATAACGGTGCGACTAAATTGATGTTGCCCCAAGAAGCCAAATTGCGTAATTTCACGTATGCTTCTAATGTGACAGTGGATGTTCATGTTCAATACCGTATTCGCGACCAAGGAACTATCGACCAAGTCCGTGTAATTGACAAAGTATTGCCTAAAATCAATATCTGTAAATTACCCATTATGTTGAAATCTTCCATCTGTGTTATCACACAAAATCGCCATATTGACCCGGTTTATACCGGCGAATGTCCCATGGATTGTGGAGGATACTTTATTATTAAAGGTTCTGAAAAAACCGTTTTGGGACAAGAGCGTGCTGCGGAAAACCGCATCTATTGTTTTGATGGAAAGAATACGACGAAATGGTCATGGTATGCGGAGATTAAATCTGTGCCGGACTACAAGTGTATTTCACCTAAACAAGTGGATATGATGGTTGCATCTAAAAACAATGGATTTGGACATCCTATCTATGTGAATATTCCACGTGTGAAACAGCCGATTGAATTATTTGTGTTGTTTCGTGCGTTGGGAATTACCAGTGATAAGCGGATTTGTGAAACCATATTATTGGATGTGGATGATGATAAAAATAGTGAACTATTGCAATGTTTACAGGCGTCAATTATTGATGCTAATAAATATATGACACAAGAGGATGCTATGAGACACATTACATCCGCGGTTGCATATACGCCTATCAATTTGGATAAAGAACGTGGTGCAAATAAAAAACGTGAGTTTGCCAACGAGGTGTTAAACAATGATTTGTTCCCTCATTGTCGAACTATGCCACAGAAGATTTATTTGTTGGGTATTATGGCTCGCAAATTGTTGCAGGTTAGCCTTGGATGGTTGCCACCGGATGATAGAGATTCGTATATTAATAAACGTATTGAATTGACCGGAACTTCGCTAAATAATTTGTTTCGAAACTATTTCAACAAATTAGTGAAAGAAGTGAAAAAACAAGTTGTGCGTGTTATTAATACTGGCTCATGGCGTTCCATTTGGAAACCTGTATCGGATGGAACCGGAACTATTCAACCATCTGCTGACCGAGTGGAAAAAACAAATGAAGATTATGAAAACATAATCAACATGACCAACATATACAAGATTATGAAATCAACCACTATCGAAAACGGCATTAATCGTGCGTTGTCAACTGGCGATTTTAGTATCAAACAAGCTAATAGCAGTAAAGTCGGTGTAGCACAAGTGCTAAATCGTCTTACTTACACTGCCAGTTTAAGCCATTTACGCCGAATCAATACCCCTCTCGAAAAGAGCGGTGAACTGATTGAACCGCGTAAATTACACAACTCTACGTGGGGATTTCTTTGTCCCGCCGAAACTCCAGAAGGCCAGTCGATTGGTGTAGTAAAAAATATCAGTTATATGACACATATTACTATTCCTACCAACTCGTCATTCCTTCCGGAATATGTGGAACCTTATATTATTCGCGTTGACGATGCGGTTTCTCCTAAGGAGTTACACGATAAAGTGAAGGTGTTTATAAATGGTGCATGGGTTGGTGTTGCAAAGAATCCTCGGGAGTTGTATGCGGATTTGAAACAGAAGAAATATAGTGGTATAATTAACATTTATAGTTCTGTAGTATTCGATTACAAAATGATGGAGATTCGTGTTTGCACGGATGGTGGCCGTTTGGCTCGTCCAGTTTTGCGTGTTAAAAATAATCGCGCTATTTTGACAAATGATATTGTGGATAAAATTGCATCTGAGGAATTGACTTGGAATGATTTATTGACCAATGCACGTTTGTCAGATTCTGTGATTGAATACATTGACCCGGAAGAACAAAACTATGCCATGATTGCGATGAAAAGTAAGCGCGGCTATGTGCATACACCCGGGACATATGTAAATTATACACATTGTGAAATACACCCCAGCACCATATTTGGTGTTTTGGCATCTTGTATTCCATTCCCTGAACATAACCAAGCACCCCGAAATACATATCAAACTGCGATGGGTAAACAGGCGATTGGTGTATATGCGACGAATTTTGACCAACGTATGGACAAAACTGCGTATGTATTATCCTATCCAAGTCGTCCATTAGTTGACACACGTTTGATGAATTTTATTCATCTTAATAAAATCCCGTCTGGTTGTCAGATACATGTTGCTATTATGACACATACTGGTTATAATCAAGAAGATAGTGTGTTGATAAATAAAGGGTCTATTGACCGCGGTTTGTTTTCCGCTACGATATATCATACTGAGAAGGATGAAGACAAAAACATTATTCGCGATGAAATTATCCGTTGTAATCCTAACAAGGCTAAAACCAAGGGAATTAAATATGGTAATTACGACAAATTGAATTCACATGGATTTATTCCTGAAAACAAATTGGTTGAAAACCGCGATGTTATTATTGCTAAAATCATTCCTATCAAGGAAAACCGAAATGACCCCACTAAAACTATCAAGTATGAAGACCAAAGTAAGACATTCAGAACTACAGAGGAAACATACATTGATAAGAATTATACTGGCCGAAATGGAGACGGATACAACTTTGCTAAAGTTCGTGTTCGCACTTTCCGCAAACCAGTGTTGGGTGACAAGTTTTGTGCTTTACCGACACAACAAGTATTGACTGACCAAGGATGGCTCGAAATTAAAGATATTAACCCCGAAATACATAAAGTATGCACATTAGATGCAAGCGGGAATATGTTATATGAACATCCAAGTGCCAAATTTGAGTATGACCACGATTCGATTGATGGAACTGATGA
>JACCDO010252468.1_pt1 | contig 28682 bp, 31 predicted proteins | sample 7446101 | NCBI WGS metagenome assembly JACCDO01 (sample SAMN15323440, study PRJNA562643) | freshwater metagenome | isolation source: river surface water | place: USA:Blue River Watershed | collected 2017-08-16
ACGCACAATTAATATGGGCACTTGCTTATAATAAAGTAAATAATCCATTATTATTTTGGCTATCTACATTAAATAATAATAATAGTAGTTATCGTAAATGGGTTCATTTTAGAGAAGCAAAAAAAGCAGGTGTTAATATATGCTTAGGTTCAAAACCATTTATATTACAAGAAAATAAATTAATACCAACAAAATATTATTATAATAATATTGATTCTCTCAATCAGTATAAAAAATATGGTTATTGGATTGATTATGATTTTATGAATGATTGTTATTATTATGAATATTGGAAAGATATAACACCATTGCATAAAAATATTCATAAATATATTGTTTATAATAAAAAAATGAAATATGCAAATTTTTCAGGATTAATTGCAACAGGACGTGTTTATAAAAAAGATAATGAGTATGGTTTTCTAACATTTATTACTATTAGTTCTAATGATGGAATATATCATGATTTAATTATTAATGGATATAATAAAATTAATAATTTGGATATAATCAGTGGTTATGGTAAAATTAAATTAGATGGTTCAATAGATGTTATTAAATGGAATGGAATTAAGGTTTAACCGTTGTTCTAATCGTAGATTCATTTTACCCTACTGGTAGGGTAACTTTAAAAATATATTGTTAAGTATTAACAATATATTTTTATAATTATTATCAGCTTATATTCGTAATCTTCGATTTTCGCGAATGGAACTATAGTTAATATAAGATTATGATAAATTTTGGTACTTGACAGTACCTATATAAATCTACTTCATTAACAGTTATTTTTATAATAAAAAGTTGATTTAAAATTTATTTATTATTATATTATTATATTAATGGCAAATCTTGATATTATTATTGGCCCTATGTTTGCTGGAAAATCATGCGAACTAATTAGACGTATTCGACTATTAAAAGTATTAAAAAAAGAATATATTGTTATCAAACCAAGTATTGATAATAGATATGAAAATCAGTGTAATAATAATATGATTATTAGTCATAATTTTGACAAAGAGCATTGTATTGTATTAAATAAAATGGAAGATATATTTATGAATGAATTATCTAATATTGATACTATTTTTATAGATGAAGCACAATTTTTTGATGATTTAGTAAATTGTGTTAAAATTTTAGTAGAACATCATAAAATAAATGTAGTAGTTACTGGATTAGATGGAGATTCTAATCGTAATAAATTTGGACATATTTTAGATTTAATTCCTTATTGTAATACATGCACTAAAATTAATGCAGCTTGTATTATGTGTCTTGATGGAACACCTGCTCCATTTAGTTATAGAAATAAAAATACATCATCTGAACAAGTATTAATAGGTGCAAGCGATACTTATATGAGTTTATGTCGTCATCATTATTTATCTATGAATTCAACAGAATAAAAATTTTCTATTTCTTTCATTGTTTTAATCTTACGACGACCTTTAATTAATAATATGTGATTTTTTATTGGATTTATTCCTAATCTAACATTTAGATTTTCTTTTACAGGAGAGTACATTATTATATAATAATATAAAATAATCTAAATATTTCATAGAAATATTGATAAAATAAATATTTAAAGACATATTAATACTTTAAAGAAGTAAATGACTGATTGGAAAAACTATAACTACAAGCAATATATTACCCCAGATGAAATGATGTATAAACTACCTAAAGGTGTTTCTATATCAACAATGTGTGCTAAATGTAAATTAGGAACAGAATTAAATATAGATTTAATTAAAAATCATATGAATTTATCAGAGAATGACATATTAACATTTAAAATAAATAATGATAATATGCGAACATTAATAGAAGCAAAAAAGAAAAAACGCCGAACAAAACGTAAAACAAAAACATCTAGTAATCCATTTTATAATCAAATTACAGTAGTTATTCGTATTAATGAAGGTCCGTATGATAATATTCATGATGAACCAAAAATTAATTTGAAATTATTTAAGAATGGAAGTGTTCAAATTTCTGGTTTAAAAAATATTGAATATGCAAATAAAGCATTAAATAAACTTATTTATTGTTTATCACAGGTTAAAGGAAAAATGATTGATGGTAAAATACAAGAGGTATCTTTTGTAGAAGATAAAACAAAACTAGGAATTTTTGGATTTGAGATATATATGATTAATTCTAATTATATGGTAAATTTAATGATTGATAGGACAAAATTATATGCATTATTATTAATGAAAAAAATTAAAGCCTCTTATGAAAAATGTGTCCGTGCTTGTGTAAATGTTAAATATGTCCCACCTGAATATAATAGTGAAGAAAAAGATGTCAGTGTGTTTATTTTTGAAAAAGGAAATATTATAATTACTGGAGCAAGAAATTTTCATCATGTTATTGCAACATATGATTATATTAATAATATTTTATTAAATCATATTGATGATATAATTAAAAAGGATGATGATTATGAAGGTGATATGATTTTGAAGATTTATGAGGATATTTATAATGATAATAAGCATAAATTAAAGAGCGATAGTCATTAAATAGAAGATAAAATATGTGTTATATTTTAACATCTTTGGTTAAGTTAATAATATTTTTTTATTTTCATCTAAATATACAGTATGTTCAAAATGAGATATAATATCTCCAGGTGTTCCTACTAAATCTTCTTCTGCCATAATAATATTATTATTAATATAATATTCTATTTCTTCTTGAGGAATATTATAATATCTTAAATCATTATCAGTAAAGTTAAAATTTCTGAATAATTTATATAATTTTTTATTTGGTTTAATTAGTGAGTATATATTAGTATTATTACTATAACTAAATGCTGGATTTAAAATACATGTTAATGGTTCCACTGCAAAGACACCCTCCATAAATCGAATATCTAGAAGACTATTTGTTATTTTATTTTCAATTCTAGGAATCGCATGTAAAACAAATTGTTTTATTCCATGTCCACTTAATCCGTTTACTAATTTTAGATTATGAATAGTTTTATTATGTTCAACTTCAGTTGATTCAACTATTTCTTGAATTGTTCTAGATACATTTTTAATAGGAGCATCTATTCCCATTTCTTTAATTCCATTCATTAATGCTTCATATGTTGCTTTATTTTGAATATCATGAGCATTGATACCAATAGTAAATGCAGAATCTACTATCCATCCATCGATATGCACTCCATAATCAATTTTAACATTATCATTATTATTAAATACTTCACCATTATTTAAAGGTGAATGATGACCTACAATATTATTTACACTTATATTAGGAGGAAATGGGATACCACCATTTATTTCTTGTTGTGATAATTGTCTAGTTAATAAAGATATTTTATTTGATACATCAAATAATTTAACACCTGGTACTATCATTGGTAATATTTCTTGTCTAATAGTTTTATGTATTTCTCCAGCTTTTAATAATGCATCTAAATTCATATTAATATTTATATTATTAATATGATTTATATTTTATTTTCTATTAAAATTTCTATCACTTATAATTGTATTTTCTCTAATAACATCTCTTTGTGATGATGATTTATAATCAACATTATTAATAAATGGATTGAATCTGAGTGTATCAGGAACATATTCGTTTATTGCGGAACGTTCTTGTAATATATTATAACCTCTTGTCTCAGGAACTTCTTCAATAAAATTAACACCTATATTTCTAACTCTATTTGAAATTGGAGCATCCTTCTCTCTTCTATTCCTATCTACATAGTTACCAATATTTTCTCTTCCTTGTGGTATTCTATCTGTTCCTCCTCCCATTAAATCTCTGTTTACCAAATTAATTGAATTTTCAACTGAATCATTTTGAACAAAATTTTTAAATTGTAATCTAGATTCATCTCTAGTAACAAATGCAATCTCAGGACCATTATAATCTTTTGCTAATACTTCTTCAACTACACCACTACGTGTTTTATCACCATATACTTTATATGTACCAGCTGATTGATTATAAGCGGTTCCTTCAAACTCATTATCTTGTGCTCTATTTGTAGGATTTGCAGATTGTTGATTTTCATAAACATAACCTGCATTATTATTGTATGAAGTACCCATAAATTCATTATTTTGAGTTCTATTTGTAGGATTAGCTGATTGATTATTTTCATATACATAACCAGCCTCACTATTTTTACCATGATTAATATATTTATTAGGATCTTCACGTAATGTTGGATTAGATGATTGTTCATTTCTATACGATGATTGGTCAACAAATGCTTTTGCATTAGTTATATTTGTATTTTGTTCAAATTGTTCTCTAATTGTTGGATTAGCAGATTGTTCATTACGATATGTATATTGGTCAACAAATGCTTTTGGATTAGTAATATTAGTGTTTTGTTCAAACTGTTCTCTAATTGTGGGGTTAGCAGCTTGTTCGTTACGATATGTATATTGATCTACAAGTGCACGAGGATTTGTTATATTAATATTTTGTTCAAATTGTTCTCTTATTGTTGGATTTGCTGATTGCTCATTACGATATGTATATTGGTCAACAAATGCTCGTGGATTAGTAATACTTATATTTTGTTCAAATTGTTCTCTTATTGTTGGATTGGCTGATTGATAATTATTAAATACATAACCTAATGCTTGATTATAAGCATTTGATAAATAAGTATTTAATGAAGTTTCTTCTTTAATTGTTGGTCTAGCTGCTTGTTCGTTGCGATATTCAGTTCCTGTATTATTAAATGCATTTGATAAATAAGTATTAACTATTGTATTCTCTTTAAGAGTTGGTCTTGCTGCTTGTTCATTATGATATTCAGTTTTCATTACACTTGCCATTGCAGGACCTTCTAAATTTTTCATATAACTTCTATCAGAAGCAGTTTCTTTAATCATAGAACGCCATTCAGGTCTAGTTATTACACCAGTTGTTCTTAATAAATCATCAATACTATCTTGAATACGATATGATAACATTTTATATTTGGTAATATTCATTTCAGATGGTGCAAGTGATACACCTTCGCCTTTTTGACCAGTCATGTTGTTTCTACCTTCAGAATCTAATCTTATACTATTAACCCCATATCCTCTTAATTCTTGTTGAGTTTTTTCACGAGGACGAACAACTTCTGTTATTGGAGGACCGTCTATTAATTCTGATCTAACATACATAGTTTCTGGGTTATAGTCATTTTGTTTATATTTTAATGTATCTGAAAATCTATTTAAACCTATTTTATCAAGTATTTTAGTATCACCTGCTTGTGCATTTAAATTTTCTACTGGTTCAAATAGATTATTTATTTCTTTTTTTGGTGTTGCATATTGACCAGTTTCTTGTCCATAATAATTATTAATTAAAATAGTATTATCACGACGACCCGCTTGACGCATTGCATTATCAAATCCTTTTGGTGTTTTATACATATCCATATAATTAAAAGGATGCATATTATTAGGTGTAATTGGTTCATTACTATATGTAGTCGGCGCATTCAAATAACTATAATTAGAACTAATGGCTTTTTCATTTTTATCTTTCCCCTTTGTTAAATTAAATTGGTCTTTAAAACTTCCTTCATAATTATCATTTGATGTCATTATATTATAATAGCAAATAAAAAAATATTATAATAAAATTTTTTTATTTTAATTGTTAATATAAATTAATTATATATATGGTTTGGTAGTTTTAGCTGAGTTTACAGTAGGTAATAAACCTTTAACTAAATCATTATAATCAATTGGTTTATTAACAGATGAGAATTGTTTTGGTTTTAAATCATATTTAGCATTTTTTGCAGAATAACGTGAAGATTCTCCATATCTATTAGGTGACATAAAATTTTCATTGTCAGCTGTGACTTGTTGAGGACTTACATATAAATAAGGTGTAAATTTGTATGGTGCTGTGTACATTTCACGATAATCAACAATTGGATTTGTGTAACGTGAGTTTTCATTCATAACTTTATCATTACCTTCGCATGTTTTTGGTTCTTGACCATAATTTATAGAATAATCTTTGTTTGTTCTACCTTGTTCATTATTTAATTCGTATCCACGATTCATTAAACGATTTTCAACATCAGCTAATTGTCCTAAATTTAATTTAGTTCCATCCATTGGTCTAGAAACTTGTGATTGAGCATTTATACCACCAGCTGGAGAGTAGCATGCATTATTATTTTCTTTAACAGATGGATCAAGTATAATTACATTTGCATCTTTATTTGATTTATCAAATAAAGATAATTGATTAGCATCATATTTAACACGAGAGCTTAAGTTTGACATATATTATAATATATAAAATAATTTTACATAAAATAATTATATATTTTTAAACATATTTTTAATGACGTTATGAAATTTTTTTGATTTTTATTTGGCTTAAATATCTTTTACTTAAGTCAATCTAATGATATATTTTAATCTTAATTAAGAGCGACGATTGATTTTTTTAAATCATCCATATATTTATTACCAGTTGATGTATCTAAAAATTGAGGTGATGTGATATTTCTTTCACATAAATAAGGTGGGCTGTAATTTAATGCATCAGCAATTTTATCTGATTTTTGGTATTTACTACGTGGGTCTTTTGATAATTTACGATTGATACCAAATAAATCACTTTCTAAATTAACACGTTGTTCGTGCACTGATACATTTGGTAAAGTACCACATTTAGTACAATTTTCATGTGCTTGTATTTCTAAAACGTATGATAATGGTTTAATACTTTCTTTTGTTTTCCACATAAATGAACCTTGGTCATATAATGAACGGTCTGAAGCCATATATATATAACTATTAGAAAAAAAAACTTATATTTTAAATTATCATTTTAAATTATCATTTTAAATTATCATTTTAAATTATAATTTTATTTTAGATAAAATATTATAGACTATTACACCTATATAATCTTCTTGAAATAGATTTGTTTTAATATAAATATCAAATAATTTCTCCATGAGTTCATCTTTAAAATTTTTATTTGTTTTTAATATATTCTTAATTAAATATTTTATTTCATTTTTTAATAAAAAAATACTTGCCATATTAAATGGATAATTTATAAATGGTATTAAATTTGATAATAATATATCAATCTTATTATAAATACATTTATTTATTGTTTTATTTAGTTCAAATTCATTTAATTCTTCAATTATTATATTAATATAAGTTTTATAACTTTCTTTATTATTAAACATATTATTTAAACCTATTAATAAATCTTTCACTGTAAATTTATCTAATCCTATTAATTCTGTCATATTAAAATATTTTTCAATACATGAAAATAATTGATAAGATGGATTTTTATTTACACTATTTGATATTACTAATTTTAATAAAATTGCCATATCTATATCTGATTTATATAAATATTGTTTCTGTTCGCCCTTTCTAAAAAATAAATGTTTTTTCATATTTCCACCATGAGATACTATAAATGATATCATATTTGGATCATTTTTTAAACATGCATATTCTAATAATGTATAACCATTACCATTAACTGTATCTATCATACCGCCTTTCTTAAAAAGTTCTTTTAAAATACTTGTATCGCCTACTTCAATTGAATGATGCAAAATAGTATTACCTGAACTATTTATCTCTCTAAAATTTATATTTTCTAGTTTTTTTACTTTATCTAAACAATTCATCGTAACTAAATCAAATATATTCTCTGTTTGTAAATGTTTTTTACAATCAGCTTCTGTTGTTTGTATTATATGCATATATTTTGAAGAATTATCTAATTTTTTTATTTCTGTTAATACTTCTAATGTTTTTATGAAGTTAGTTTTCGCCAAGTTATTATCCTTATCTATATTATTTTTCCCTTCAATATATAATTGTAATGCCTTTTGTAATTTATCATTATCCATGTTATATATATTTATATATAAAATGAATATTTTATAGCGAATCATTAATTTGTATTTACATAGAAATCAATCAATTAATCAATTAATTGATTAATTTGTATGACCTCCGATTTTAAATTGATTGCTTCCATTATTATTTATTTCTTGAAAATATTTATCTTTTGGAAAATATGCTAATCTATCTAAATTTAATGTACTATCAGCATTTGTTTTACATAAATATCCTGTATCTCTACATCTTGCTGGATCTGGAAATAAAAATTTTGCAAATGCTGTTGTATCAGGATAAGCATTAGTAACTGGCTGACTATTAAAATTATATTTATAACTATCATCTACTATTTTTGAAACTAAATTATCTAAAGATTCTTTATTTTGAACATCACAAACTGAAGGCCTAGTTCTATTATCAAATGGTAAAAAATTTCCCATCGGATTATTAATATTAGGTTTATAACAATTATTATTCATTATATTAGTATATATTATATATTATTTATTCATAAAAATTGAAGAATTATTTAATAAAAATAATAAATTTAGTATTAAATGTATCTTTGTATTCCAAAGAAACCAGAATTAATGGCTGGATTATTATATCATTCTTACAATAATTATAAAACTTGTATTAATGTTAATGATTATAATTTTTGTATTACTGATTTTAATAATCAAGTATTTCTATTTTATATTATAAATGTAGAAATAGAACTGAATAATGAAAATAAAGATATTAAATTTTTTATTTTCACAGATACAAAAATTATTCTAGATGATTTTTATAAATTAACACTAGATACAGAAGAATTTAATATGATAAAATGCATTACTCCTTGGTATTGTGATACTAATCATCTTATTTTTACATTTAATAATAATACACTTAAAATTTATTATGATAAAAAACGATTATTTATGGGACCAATTAAACATTTTTATCCTGACGGCCTTTGTAAAGAATATGTATTAGATAATATTAAATTTATCAGAACATACAAAATGGGTATTGCTTGTGGAAATGGAACAGAGTATATATCTATTGAACATAATAAAATAATATATAATGGATATTTTGAAAATTTTAAGTATAATGGAGAAGGTACTTATTATTATAAATCTGGACATTTACAATATAAGGGTGAATTTAGAAACGGTTTTATTTTTAAAGGTATTGAATATTATGATTATAATGGAGGGATTAAATATGAAGGAGAATTCTTAAATAATAAATATAATGGATACGGTATTCAATATTTTAATGGCGTTTTATGTAATGCAAATATAAAAGGTAAAAAAAAATACGAAGGAATGTTTATTAATGGTCAATATCATGGAGAAGGTATTAAATATAATAATAAAAATGGTAATATTCAATATAAAGGCATCTTTTCTAATGGTAAATTAAATGGACAAATTTTAGAATATAATGATGAAGGTATACTTATTTACGATGGCAAATATGTAAATGATTATAAACATGGTTCTGGAACAGAATATATTGATGAACAAATATCATTCAAAGGAGAATTTTCAAATGGAATGTATCATGGAATTGGTTCTCGTTATAGTAAATTTGGATTCTCATTAGGTTGTTATACTTATAAGAATGGGGTAATTGTATAAATTATTTAAAATTCATAGAATAAAAATTTTTATTTAAGATAATATTATAATATTGTATTATAAAACTTTAATTTAAAAATACAAACTCTCTATAAAAATTGATATATAAATATTTTATAAAATATTATTTATCTAATGAATAAAGGAATAATATATTTAATTCAACCATGTGAATTAGTTGGAACAAATAAATATAAAATTGGATGTTCTTTAAAAACTGATTTATCTAGATGTAATAACGGATATAAAAAAGGTTCAAGATATATCAATATTATGGAATGTGAAGAACCATTATTATTAGAAACTAAAATAAAAAATGTTTTTAATGATAAATTTAAATTAATTGCAGGTAGAGAATTTTTTGAAGGAAATGAAGGTGAACTTTTAACAGAATTTGTTAATTTAGTTATTAAACATAGAAAAGAGTTTTCAAATAATAATGAAAATGATACAACTATTGTAGGTTCATTTAATAACGATGAATATAATGAAGATGATGATGAAGATATATTAGATAAATAATTAAATTCGTAAGAATAAAAATATTGATATATTGATTTATTATAAACATTCATTACTAATATTAATAATGAATATTTCTTGGGTTGAGAAATTTAGACCTAAAAATTTAAATGAAGTTGAGAGTCAGGAAGATATTATAATATCATTAAAAAACTGTATTAAAACAAAAAATATTCCGCATTTATTATTTTTCGGCCCTTCGGGTTGTGGTAAAACATCCACTATATTGGCGTTAGCAAAGGAAATTTTTGGAGTTAAATATTGGGACGATCGAGTAATTGAATTAAATGCATCTGATGAAAGAGGTATTAAAGTTGTAAGAGAAAAAATTAAAAGATATGCTATGAATAGTGTTAGTATTGATAATGATATTCCGCCGTGGAAAATAATTATCTTAGATGAAGCTGATAATATGACACCAGATAGTCAATTTGCATTAAGAAAAATTATGGAAGATTATTCAAAAGTTACTAGATTTTGTATTATTTGTAATTATCATAATAAAATAATAGATCCTATTGTTTCGCGTTGTAGTATGTATCGATTCAAACCTATTCCAAAAGAAAATATTTATAGAAAACTAAAAGATATTTGTGAACAAGAAAATACTTTAATAGATGATGAAAATATAAAAATGATTGAAAGTATTTCTCGTGGTGATATGAGAAAAGCTATTAATTTTCTTCAAAGATGTAGAAATTTTAGTAATTTTTTAACTAATAATAGTAAAGATAATCTTAAGAAAATTAATGCTGAACTGATTCAAAATATTTCAGGTATTATTTCTTATGATTTGTTAGAGAAATTCTTTGATATTTGTTATAAAGGAAATATGATAGAAGCTGATAAAATGATTGATTATTTTTATAAAAACTCATTTTCATTAACTTTAGTTATACCTTATTTATTAAATATTATTATTAAACATAAAAAATTAAATGATCGAACTAAATCACTTATGGTTCAAAAATTATTAAGTATAGATAATTATTTATTAAATGGATGTGATGAATTAATTCAATATAATAGACTTGCTTATAGTTTACATTCATTATAAATTTAAAAAAAATTGATAATTAATTAATTAATTAATAATGATTAATTAATTAATGTCTCGTACAATAGTTATTAAATATAATGTAACAGGTTCTCGTATGTTACGAATTCCAATTATTACTATCTATCCATGTGATAGTGCTAATATTAAAATAACATTTCCAGATATTGAAGATATTAATATTAATATTAATAAAAATATTATTATTACACAAAATATGACTGAACCGTATCCATATTGGAATCTCTACTGCAATGATAATATTATTAGTACTAAAAAATATGTATATCATAATGGAACTATTACAATTACAACCAATAGTAATGAATGTAATTATATTGAATCATTTAAAATGTTTTATGATAGTTAATTTAGAATTTATGATTATTGTTTATATTTATTTATAATAAATCCACTATTTATTAAATATATACATAACATTATGATAATTGTCAAATATAATAACGTTTTTTGATTAATTGTTGTAAAATAATTCATTTTATCATATTCATTTATTAAAAAATAAATAGGTATTGAATTTAATATTATCATTATTATAGCTGTTGGAATAATATAATTTAATTTATTATAATATGATTCAATTTTAAAACCTATTATTGTTCCTGCTAAAAATATAAAATAAACTATAAATAATATATATATATTATTTATTGACATATATATATAGTATGATAATATAAATATTGATTTTCATTAGGTTTAAAAATAAAGTAAATATAAATTAATAATGATTTGGATTGAAAAATATAGACCTACTTGCATTGATAATATAGTTGGACAAGATAAAAACATTAATATTATTAATAAAATGATAGATGGCGGATCATTACCTCATTTATTATTACATGGTAAATCTGGTACAGGTAAAACATCTACTATTATGAGCATTGCTAATAAACTTTATGGTAAAAATAAAGCATTCATGATGATTCGTCTTGATGCATCTGATGATAGAGGTATTAATACTGTGCGTGAAGAAATAAAAGGTTTTGCTGAAAAAATGACACCATTTAATAAAGGTGTTAAATTAATTATCTTAGATGAAGCAGATAGTATGACATTTGATGCACAATTTGCATTAAGACGAATTATTGAAAAATATTCAGATGATACACGTTTTTGTATTATTTGTAATTATATGAATAAGATTATTGCACCTATTAAAGCAAGATGTGTTAACTTAAGATTTTATCCAATAGAAAAAAAAATTATAATTGATAGATTAATATATATATGTGATGAAGAAAAATTAAAATATAAAATTGACAGTTTAGATGCAATTGCAAATATTTCTAATGGAGATTTAAGAAAAGCTATTAATATTCTACAAAGTTTAAGTATGATGGGTAGAAAAATTAATATTGAAAGTTGTTATAATTCAGCAGGAATACCACCTCCCATTTTAATAAATGAATTATATGAATTATTAATTAATAAATCAATTAATTTTTTAAAAAGTTATGAGTTTATTAATAAACATATTATTCAAGAAGGTTATACATTGAGTTTCATTATTCAAGAAATAAATAAGATTATTATAGATAAAATAATAATAAAACAAATGAATATAAATGAAGATATTATGATTAATTATCTTCAAGAATTATCAGAACTAGAGTATAATGTATCTCAGTCAATCTTTGATGATATGTATATGATTGGATTAATATCTATATTTAAAAAATATTAATTTATAACATAAAAAAATTGATAGGGCGTAAGATAAAAAAACTTTGTTCTTTAATCTGACTCTCAGAAATATGCAAAGCATTATTTTATTAACAGTTCTAATTCATGGGAAAAATTGATTGGGCGATATGTTTTCTAAAAGAAAACATATCACTCCCAATTAACAGTTATAAAACAGAGTTTATAACTCTGTTTTATAAAAATTGATATTAATAATATTTATATTAAATGTTATTAATATAATGCAAACTTTATATGAAATCAATGATACTGTTATTAATTGTAATACTGAAATAACAGATATTATAGTTAATAATTTTACTTATAAAATTACTAGAAATATCAAATTAAATTTATTTTTTTGCAAAACAAATAATACTAAACAAATTGAAGAAAGAATTAATATTATTATATCTAATAATTATAATTTAACAATTAATGATATTGTTAAAATTATAATGATTTGTGTTAATCCTTTCAAAGATAAAGAAATTATATATAATGAAGATAAATATAGTATATTTGATATTTCAGCTAAATCTTGTAAATATAAACATGATAAATCATTTTTATATAATAAATTCTTTAATTCTAAAAGTGCTTGTAATTATGATAAAACAATTATTAATACTTGTAAAGAATTATTATTAAATGATAAACAATTTTATACTCTCATTATTAGCGAAATTGATAAAATTAATTCTAATAATAATTATTATCATTATATTTGTTGTAATAATAATGATATTACTGATTTAAATATCAGATTTGTATATACAAATGGAGAATTAGGTGACAAAATGAGTGTTTTTAATACTAAACATGGATTTAATTATTTTGAAATTAATATGAAATTATCAAGAATGTATCCTTTCATACCACCAACAATTAAATATGTTAAACCAAGAATTGATATTGAATTAATTAGTAATATTTATAATATGAATTTATGGGATTATAAAGTATGGACATATTCAATCACTTTAGATTATATTGTTAATAATTTAGGCGATTTACTTGAGCCATTATTTAATAAATATATTGACATGGATAATAATCAACTTGATATAATTGATTCAAAAATGATTGAATTAAATAGTATTACTAAGATTGATAATTGTTCTAAATTAAATTTAAATATTACAAATAATATAACTAGTATACCTAATAATCGTAGTTCTTGGAAATTAGGAACTGGATATGGTTCTGGTAATAATACAGAATCTTGGGACATTTCAAAATTTATTGATATTAATAAAACAAAGAGCGATAGAATTGTTTCAATTTTGAAAGAAATAAATAGTAATATTAAATATAATCAATTACTATATAATTATATTGAATCTAAATTTATTGGGTTAAATTTATTAAGTATAAATACAGAAATAGATATTTATATAGAAATTATTTCGATTATTAAAAATATTCAAGAACAATCTATAGATCCTGATAATAGTTTAATTATGAAAGTTGTTTATCATTCTAAAGATATTTATGATGAGTTAAATAATATTATCACTAATGAAAATCTTGTAACATGCATTGAAGAAAAATATATGATCGTATATTTATATATTATTGAAATTATTAATAAATTTAATAAAGAAACTAATAAAATTGATTCCAAAGTTTCTAATGATTATGAAAAAATGTTTAAGGAGAATTCATTCGGAGTTTTTAAATTAACAAATAATCATAAATTTTATGATAAAAAAAATTTACATATTTGTCCTAAAACAATTATGCGTATTATTTCAGAAATATCTTCGCTTAAAAAAGATACCCCTATTAATTGGGATTCAAGTGTTGCTATTAGAACTTGTTCTACAAATGCAAATTATGTATCATTTATTATTTCTGGTCCTAAGGACACTCCTTATCATAATGGATTATTTGAGTTTCATGCTTATTTTCCAGATAAATATCCATCTTCTGTTCCAAGTGTATTGATTAATACTACAGATAATGGTCGAGTTAGGTTTAATCCAAATTTATATGCAAATGGTAAAGTATGTTTATCATTATTAGGAACATGGAGTGGTGAAAAAGGTGAATCATGGATACCTGAAATTTCTACATTTTTTCAAGTTATTATATCTATTCAATCACTTATTTTTGTAGATGAACCATATTATAATGAACCTGGATATGAAAAATCTATAAATACAGATACAGGTAAAAAAAATAGTTTTAATTATAATGATAATATTAGGTTAGAAACAGTCAAGGTAGCAATGATTAAAATGTTAGAAAATCCTCCAGAATCATATGAAACATTAATTCAAGAACATTTTAAGTATAAAAAAGATGAAATATTAAAAATTGTGGATAAATGGACGAATGAGAGTATTAATAAAGAAGAATTTAATAAATATTATAGTAAATTGAAAGATTTATTATATAAATTATAATTTTTTTAATAAAAAAATATATAGTAATATATATATATGTCTGAATTATTAGAACAAGTTAAAAAAGGTATCAACACCTATATCAACTTATATAATCCTACTAATAAAAAAGAAGGATTTGAAGATGATTATAGCCCAATTAGATCTATTTTATGGTTACTCTTAGTATGCTTTGCCATTTATTTATCATGGAAAATCAATGGTAGATTTGATTTAATGCACTTTGTCTTTGCCTTCTGCTGCCCACCATTCTATATCATCTATGTATTTGCCATTACAGGCGGTAGAGGATTATTTTAAATAATATTTTAAACACTATTTTAACCTTTGGCGAATGGTAGGATAAAGTGAATCCACTATTAGAATTTTGATTTATATTAATTATAATTAATATTATAATTAATATTATAATGATTATAGTTAAACTTATTAAATTAATACATTTATTATTAATTCTATTTATTTTAGGAGCACCATTTTATAATAAATATTATTTAACTTTATGTATTTTATTATTAGGAGCAATTATTTATAAATGGAAAGTAGATGGTTCATGTTTATTAACTAAATTAGAATATAAATTATTAGGATATGAAAAAGAGTATCAAGGATTTATATATAGGCTAATTAATCCTGTATTTAATATAGAAGAGACTAAATGGCAATCAATGCTTGAAAAAATATCAATCATATGGTTTATTATTCTAATAATTATTTATATTCTGAAATATTCATAATGATTATTATTTGCAAAAACAATAAATTAAATAGATATTTAGAAAAATATATAAATGATTTTATTAAAATAAATAATAATAGTAAAATTGTTGGAATTGACTTTGAATTTAATAGAGTTAAAGATAAAAGAGAAATTGCATTATGTCAAATTAATTTTACTATAGATAATATTGATAAATCTGATGTGTTTTTATTTTATCCGCCATATATTGATAAAAATATTTTTAGAAAATTACTAACATCAGATAATATTATTAAAATATTACATGGAAGTGAATCTTTAGATATTCCTTATTTATATACTCATATTTTAAATGAATCTGATAGAGAATTATTTTCTAATAATTTATTTGATACTAGATATATGTGTGAATATTATAATATTGATAATAATATTAATGGGAAATGTAAAATTTATGATTTATTATTAGCACTAAAAGTTATTGATAAAAAAAAATATAATGAATTATATGAAAATGATAAATTAATAGGAAATATTTGGAATGTATTTATTGATGTTAAAAAATTAAGTAAAGAAGTCGCTAAATATTCTGCATATGATGTTATATATTTACCTGATTTATATAAAGTATTTATGAACATTGGTAAAACTAATATTTATAATAAAATTATTCCTGATATTTCTTGCGTGTCATTTAATTTAAGATATAATAATAAAATAAATGAAATTTCAGAAATATTATCGAAATATAATCTTAATAAAATAAATTTTTATGAAAATAATATGACCTATAATGATTTATATATAATAATATTTGAATGGATTAAGATTAATGATAATGTTATAAATAATTTGTATAATATTAACTATTTTAAAAAAATTATTGAATTATTTGTTAAAAATATTATATATAATAAAATTAATAATAATAATATATTAGAAATTAAAAATTTTAATTTTAAAAATAACTATTTATATGTTACTATTAATAATATATTAAATGAACTTTAAAATATATAAAGACAAAGCATCTATATATTTTAAGAATAAAATGTCCACTAAACCTCAATACCAACCCTCACAATCGACACGCCCACGTAGCAAAGCAGGTCGTACTCTTCTGGTTAAACCCAAGCAAACGTCATTTGATAAATCAATTTTTGAAACTTTTCCCGGTCATAAATCTGTACACCACACTGAAAAATCAAACACATATTTTGTTACTTACTCTACTCCACAAGAAGCACTTGCTGCTCTGAAAGGTATTAAGACAAAATGTGGTCAAGATGTTCGTATTAAATTTTCTCATTACCGTGTCTTCTTTAAGATTGAAGGTCTCACTTCATCCAGTGATTATAACACTGTTAAGAATCTGCACACTAAACTTGTGACAGATAAAGGCGGTAATGTTCTCTACTATCGTCTCTACCGTAAAGATAATAAATATATCGGTTGCGGCGATTTTACAGTTGATACCAAAGATGTATTTGATAGCCTCATGAATGCGGAGGAACTTAAGAACTTTAGTTTAGAAGGCGATGTTAAAGGAGTTCATTACCGCTACAAGAAAGATGATCAACAGAAATCAACAGCTGATGATGAATAAATACAAGATAATTTGTCCATATTATTAATATTATAATATTCAATTGTTTTATTATCTTTTAATTTTATCCTATTGAAATATATATTATCTTTTATAGATAATATATTTTTTAATTCTCCAATAGTAATATTCTTACTAATTAAAGGAGTTATAAATGTTTTATTATTATGTTGAATACATAAATTTATGTGTTCTTTATTAAAGATAATTTCATAAGATTCATTATCTTCGAGGATATCTTCATCTGGATTAAGTTTATTACCATCTTTATACCAATTATAAAAAGATAATTGTCCTGTTTCTTTAATTAATGGTGAATTTATATTAATAGTTTCCATAATTAAATTATTATTTTGATCAAAACCTTCTATATGAATGATCATATTAATAATAATTATATATTTATTTATTGAATGTTATACTAAATAATCTATCACATATTTTAGTATTATCGAACGGATTATCATCTTCATTTTTATATTTATTATACTCTTCTAGTTTTATATTATATTTAAGACATTTTTGTTTATCAGATAAAATATAATAAGCTTCTTTTAGTGTTTTAATTTCTTCGATCATTTGTTTAGTATGAAATGGTAAATTATTAAATCTGGCTATTTTTATTTTATAAGCTTTTTGTACTTGAGAGTCGTTAGCATCTTTATTAATTCCTAAAATAGAATAATAATCTTTCATTAAATACTATAATATTAATTTTTATCTAAAACGATATAATATTATTTTTATGGAACCGAAAAAGAATGATTTGTGGAATATAATGATGTTCATAACATCTAAATTTTATAAACAAAATAATTTCATTAGAATTAAAGATAAAAAGTTTGTAGAAGATGAACAAGAACTTTCTAAAGTAGGAAAAGAAATGTTTGAGAATTTTAATACTAAATTAAAAGAAATTTTTTTTTTAGATATATGTGGCGCACCTGGTATGTATTCTAAAATTTTAATTGATAATAATGCTTCAGGTATTGGTATAAGCTTACCTCCAGAAAAAGGAGGAGTTGAATTTAATATTAGTAATAGTAAATATAAATTTTATTATAAAGATATATTAGATAAACAATATAAAATTGAGTTAAAAAATAATTTAAAATATAAAGAGTTTAATTTAGGTTTAGCTTCATGTGTTTCTTACATTGAAACAAAAGATTCACATACATTAAATTTAGAATTAATTCTAACTAGTATGAATCTTATTTTAGAACATTTACAAAATAATGGTGATATGATAATTAATCTAACTATGAAAAATATATATACTTGTTTTAATATATTAAATTTAATATTAGAACAATTTGATTATATTAAATTATGGAAATCATCTACTGTTTGGGCTGATAAGTATACATTTTATGTTTTTTGTTATAATTTTAATAAAACTAAAAAAATTAATATGTTAGACTATATTGATAAAATTAAAAAATATAATGATGATTTTAATAATAAATATATTGGACAAACTCATAACTATAATATAATTAATAAAATGATGAGTGATATTTATATTGTTAGAATTAATGCTTTGTTAAAAAAAATAAGTTCTCTGGTCTAACTGATAATGATATATTTAATATTTCTATTAATTTATCATCATCGAATTGAAAACTATCATATTTACCCCCTCCCTTCATTTCCGACCAAAGGCCAGTATTATAATATTTATTTATATTATGATATGATATTCTATAATCATGATCATACATGATTATATTTTTTGATTTTAAATAATTAACATAATCAATATATTTCATTATATAAAACTATAAAATAATTATTAAATATCTAGAAAACTATTCGCAGAATAAAAATTGATTAATAAATTTAAAAAAAGAATATATATATATTTATAATGCTAGCTGTATCAAATAAGAAAGATATAACTTCTCTATTTGAAAGTATTTCAAAAGATGAAGAGTTTGAAATTATGTTTAATAATTATAGGTCTGATAACCAATTATCACTAATTGATTTCATGAATGTTGTTAAATATGTTAAATATATTAGTGATAAGGATACCCTCAAATTATCTGAATCAGTAAGTCTTGATGTATTTTATCTTGATTATCGTATTAGTATTGATGGTATTGATAATATTAATAATTTTTTAAGTCTTGTTTATCAACGTAAAAATAATAATATTTTTTCTATTTTAGTAACTCAATATTTAGATAAAGAAGGTTTTAAACTTATTCAAAAGATAAAAGAAAAAATTAATATTATTGATATTGATGATAAGGATATTCGTATTCGTAAATCAAAAGAAATGCAAATTAAGGATGAAGCTACTTTAAAAATGCTTTCTAAACTATCTATTATTGATGGTGAAAAAGTAAATTATCGTTATAAACAACGTTTAACTTTAGAACTACAACCAGGATTAGTAATCGATTTGACAACAATTAAAGCAGGTACTGATGTAAATAATTTAGGTAATACATCTAGTACTTATGAAGTTGAAATCGATTATATGAAAGACACATCTAATAATAAAGATGTATTAAATACTATTTTCCATCAAATGGAATTAATAAAAAAAGTATTATCAAATAGTGATTTTATTATTAGTAAAAAAGACGAAAATGATATTATTGAAAAATATAAGAAACTTGTTTATAATAATGTGAGTAGTTATGATAATAGTGGAATTTTATACACTATGCAACCTATATCTGCGGAAGTTCAACACATAGTTGATATTATTCCTAATAAATATACTGCTACTGACAAAGCAGATGGTGAGAAATATCAATTATTTATTACAGACAATGAAGCATATTTAATTTCAAATAATTTACATGTTAAAAAGACTGGTATTAAAATAGATTCTAAAAAAATAGGAAATTATAATGATACAATTGCTGAAGGTGAATTAATTCATATTATTGATTCTCAAGTTTATGTATTTATGATGTTTGATTGTTTATATTTTAAAGGCGAAGATATTCGTCAAAATTTATTGTTAAGTAATCGTATTAAATATTTACAAGATATTAGTAAAATATTTAACGTAAAGCCATTTATTGTAGAAGATTATAATGAAAAAAATTTTAATTTGGATAATGTAAAAAAATATTATGATAAGAATATTAAACAATTTTATTCTGAATTAACTAAAGAAATCACTAAATTAAAGCAAAATGATATCTTATTCTATCCTAAAATGTTTTTATTTCCTAATGGTTCTAGTCCATCTGAAGTATTTTTGTTTGCAAATTTAATTTGGAATATTTGTACTAAAGAATCTAAAGGTGATTGTCCATATTTATTAGATGGTATTATTTTTACAGCAATTGAACAGAAATATTCTAAAGAACGAAAAGAACAACGTTATTCTACTTATAAATATAAACCTCCTCATACGAACAGTTTAGATGTGTTTATTACATTTGAAAAGAATAAAGAAACAGGTGGATATATGGATATGTATGATAATTCATTACCAGATAAAATTGTAGATAAAACATTTCGAGTTGTCAATTTATTTGTAGGTGAAATTATAGGTGGAAGGGAACAACCTGTCCCATTTATGAAAGAAAATAATAATCATATAATATATTTACCATTAACTGATGGATCTATTCGTGATGTAGAGGGTAATATTGTTCTTGATAGAACTGTTGTTGAAATTGTTTACAATAATAATCCAAATATGCCTCATCCTTACCGGTGGGAAATTCTCAAGACTCGATGGGATAAAACAGAAAGTGTTATGAAACATTCTAAACGTTTTGGTAATAATAAAGATGTTGCTGATAAAGTATGGAAAAGTATGATTGAATCTGTTACTATCGAAGAAATTGCAAATTTATCTAATCCTAAAAATTATGATATGCAAATGAAATTATTAAGTTCACGTCTTGATAGTAGTGTAATTAATACTCAAAAGAAACAAGATATTTATTATCAAAAGATTACCAATTTATTAAAGAAACTTCGTGAATTTCATAACTGGATTAAATCTATTATTATTTATACTTATTGTTCGCCTACAAATAATAGTCTAGGTGGTAAAATTGTTCGACAAAGTATGCTTGATATTGGATGTGGTCGCGGCGGTGATATTTTAAAAGTATATCATGCTCGTGTTGGAGAATATGTAGGTATTGATGTTGATTTTGAAGGTATATATAGTGCAACTGATGGTGCTATTAGTCGTTATAATTTTCTTAAGACTAAATTTCCTGATTTTGGCAAAGTAAGTTTTATTCAAGCTGATGGCGGTGTTATTCTTAATAGTGAAGAACAATTAAAGGCCATACCTAATTTATCAAAAGATAATATTAAAGCACTTGATAAAAATTTTAAAGATCGTAAATTTGATATTATTAGTTCTCAGTTTGTAATTCATTATTTATTCAAGGATAAAACAAGTATGAGTAATTTAATTCATAATATTAGAACATTTCTTAAAAAAGATGGTTATGTATTATTAACATTATTTGATCCTGAACGTATTGAGCCATTATTTGATGATAATAATAAAATTACTAGCTATTATACTGATGATGACGGTAAACGTAATATTTTATATGAAATTGTTAAGAAATATACAGGTAAACTATCTGATGATGTTGGTCAGCCAATCGATGTTCATATGAGCTGGATTAGTGAAGAAGGTAAATACATTGAAGAATATTTGGTAACTAAAAAATTAATGATTGATACTATGAAGAAAGCAGGGTGTAATCTTGTTGATACAGATTTATTTGCTAATATTTATCAATATAATAAACCATATTTTGAGAATGTTATTAAATATGAAGAGAATCCTAAAAATAAGCAATTTTATGAAAAGATTGCTGAGTTTTATGGTGATTTGAAAGGAGCTGATAAAGAAAGTCGTAATTATTCATTCTTATTTAGGTATTATGTATTTCAGAAAGTAGAATAATAATTATAATAATTATATTCTTAACTATTTTTTTTATTAATTATAATTAATAAAAAAACTAAATATTTATGATACAACTACTGTATAGTCGCCAACATTGGCATTAAATAATAAGAAAGGTGTATTATATGAGTAGAATGTTGGAAAGAATACAGTATCTACTTGATAAACAATTGGATCATAATACATATATGTGAATGGTTGTGATGCGACAGGTACATAAGTTGTAGCTTCACGGTAGTATTCTGATGAATCAGATGAATCATCATCATACATACTATGTTTTGAGCTACGTCTTGATGAACGACGTTTAGAGCTGCTCTTAGAACCTTTGCGTTTAGCGCCACCATTGTAACGACCTTTAAAGTTTTCAAAGTTTGAAAGATAGTTTTTCATGGCTCTATTTTCATCTTTGATTTCAAATGGTTTAATACTGTAATCAACTTCTTCATTTTTGCGTTTTTCATTAACTACAAAGTGATAAAATTTTCCTTTACCACTTCCACCTTTTTGAATTGTGAAATAGAATTTAGGTACACTATTATTAAAGTGTTCTGATAACGATTTATAGAAAGTTTTAGCTGCTTCTATTGAATTTTTTGCTTCGAGTTTTGATTCAAATTCACCTTTAATGTATGGATTTACAAGCTTGTATTTATTTACCATTATATATAATATATTATATATTTTTTTTATATTAATTTTATATATCTTCTTAGACCAAAGGTAATATATTGATATCTTTGATATCCAAAATAAATATTGATATTTATATTATTAAGAATTTAGGTTAAAGGTAAATTAATATAATTAAATATATGGTCTGCATTTTAGAACTTAAAACAACTCAATCTATTCATATAAGAACTTTAATTGATTCATTAAATCCTTTACTAACTGATATTAATATTCATTTTTATCCTAAAGTTATTAAAGGTACTGATAATGAACAAAAAACAGGAGGTGTTATTATAAAAGAAGTTAATAAAACAAGCAGTATTCTAATTCATTGTAAGCTTGATGCTGATAAATTTGACCATTATTTCTATAATTATAAAAATGATAAATTAACTATAGGTATTAATCTTAGCAATTTTCTTAAATGCATTAAATGTATGACCAATTGTGATACAATGACATGGAAAATTGATGATGATGATATTAATAAATTAATTATGATTTTAGAAAGTTCTAATGAAAAGAAAACTTTTAAAATAAATTTAATGGATTTAGAAGACACTGATTATGAAATAGAACCTGTGAAATTTCCTTATCAAGTTATTATGCCAACTCAAGATTTCCAAAACTACTGCAAAAACATGATTTCTGCGACTGATCGTATGGAACTAAAATGTTTAGATAAAACTTTATTCATGGTTGGTTCTGGCGAATTAGGAGTAATGGAATTTGAAATTAATGCAACTAATGTTCCTTCTGGTTTATCAATTAAAAAGACAACAAGTAATACAAATGAAATAGTACAGGGAACTTTCGAGTTAAAATATTTAATTATTTTTACTAGATGTTCCAATTTATGTAGTCATGTAAGTTTATTTTTAAAGAACACATATCCTATTATTATTGAATATGAATTCGAAACATTGGGTAAAATTAAATTTGCTTTATCTCCATGTAAGAAAATGGATTAATATTCAAGACCTTTGGTCTGAATAATTCAAGACCTTTGGTCTAAATTAGTTGGCATATTTTCTGCCATATGTGCAATATAAATAATATCAGTTCCCCATTTTTTTAAAATATTTTTATTAATATTTTTAATACTGTTTTGTGTGCTGTCATTATTCCAAATCTTGACAACACATGTATTATTTTTTTTAACTGTTAATGATAATCCTAATGTTTCAGTATTTGAAAGTAATTCATTTGTAACAGCTAATACTGATAAATCTTCCCATAATTCACCTGCTACACTATCAATTACTTTAAATGACCAACAACCGCCTTTCATATTAATAGGATCTTCCCAAATAGGTTGAATTTCATTTTTCATTAAGTAAAAACGTTTAGATGTTATTCCTCCAATACTCTCCCAATTGTTATATAATTTCCAAAAATCAATACCATTATTAATATTATATATCTTTCTATAACCATCTATCGTCCAATTATCTTTTGTGTGATGATACCAAACATTCCATTCATCTGAAAAATTAATAGTTTGATTTGTTAATAAATTATTATCCATTTATTATTAATGAAATTTATTATTTAAATAAAATTATATTAATTATATATACTATATTATATATAAGATGGTTAATAAAACTTCACGTAAAAGAACCTCTAGAAAGACTTCTAGAAAAACTTCCATAAAGACAACTAGAAAAACTTCCATAAAGACAACTAGAAAAACTTCCAGAAAGACAACTAGAAAAACTTCTAAAAAGACAACTAGAAAAACTTCTAAAAAGATAAATACATTACGTAAAATGAAAGGAGGTAGAGTAGTTGAACATTATACGGATGATGCTAATGGTATTGCTGAATTAACAAATTATTTAAAAAAAGCAACAGATAAAGATTCAATAGATGATGCTATATGGAATGCAGGTAATCTATTTGATAATGATCCAGGTTTTGTTTCTGGAAGACGTGTATCAGATAGAATATATGATTTTATGACTGGTAAAATTACTGAAAAAGATATCTCGACGCCAAATACACAAAATTATGTACCAAATATTGGTGGATTAAGAGATTTAGTAATTAGATTATATAAAAAATAATATTTATAGCTAATAATTATAATTTATATAAGTTATTTATGATTATAGTAATAAATAAACTGATAATAATCCTAATATTACTCCAATTATTTTATTCATTGTTAATGATTCATTAAATAATAATACACCAATAAATAATACTATTAAAATTTGTAAAATTTGTAATATAGTATATGAAGAAGATAACTCAGTTGTTTTAAATAATTTTATATAAGATAACATTAGTAAAAAATATAATATGATAGTAATAATTAAATAAATATAATTATTTGATTTTATATATTGTTTAATAAATATTAAAGGTAACAGGGCTACTATAGTAGATATAAACAACCAAAGGTAATAATAATTCATTATTAATAAACCTTAGGTTATAATATATATTTAAAACCTCTATTATTATTATATTAAATGGAAAATTATTCAATTATATATAATTATCAAACTAAACAATTTATTAAATATTATTATAATAATACTAATAATCAATTCATTTATGGGAAAAATTGATAAATAATATTATTAAACTTTTATTAGTATTTTAATGTCAAATAGTTATAACCAAAAGTTCTCAAAAGTATTATATTTAGGGTCATGGGACCATATAGAAGTAATTAATTATTTTTCTAAATGTAATGAATTTGTATTAATTGATACTCAACCAAGAAGCGAACATGACCAAAAAGATTATTTTTATGAAGGATTTTATAGAAATAATTTTATTGATAGAATTATTAAAAAATGTAATAGATATGGTTTTGTTCTAACTGATAAAATTGAGTTAGACCCTAATTATATGAAAGAAACTATATCTAATAAATATAATTATGTTAACCCACATCTATTTATTTTTAAAAACAATTCTGAGAATAATTCTCGAATTATTAAATATTATATTTCAACAAATATAATATTTAATATGAATCCTATATTAGAAGAAGATATTAGAACTTCTGATACTTTATATGTTGCAGGATATGCACCAGATGTAGAATTATTAAAATATATTAAAAAACAAAGTTTAAATATTAATTTTGTAGGAGATTCAGAAACTGTTTATTTTTATGAACGCGCCCCAGATGAAAATGATATAATCACTAATTATATTCGTAATAATATAAAATTAAATGACTATTTTAATAATTATTATTTAGTCTGGAGAAAACATTCAATGATTATTGTTTGTGATAGTTTAGAAGATATAGATACTAAAAAAAAAGAACTAAATACATATAGTGATTATAGTGAATAAAACTATAGAAGACCCTCGGTCTTTATTCATATTTTTATGGAAAAAATTGATTTATTAAGCTTAAAATATATAAACCTAAACTATTAATATATATAAATGGAATTTGCTCAACAAGATTTAAAACATTTGGAGAAATTATATTTTAAACAACCAAATATATTATATGATCACTTATTTAGTTCATTTCATCAGTTAATTGAGGAAATGATTCCATATGGTTTAACTAAAGAGAATAATTATTTTTATGAAAAAGTAGAATCTAATACAATTTATTTACATGGTTTTAAATGTAGTAATGTTAGAATTAAACCACCGCTTAGTCCATCTGGAACAGAATTATTAACTCCAAGCGAAGCTCGTAAAAAACATTTAAAATATTTTGCTACTATTATTGCTGATGTTCAACAATTTGTTGAAAAAGAAGATATGACAACTGGAGATAAAATAATTAATTATATTGGTGATGTTGAGAAAAATATTTCTGTCGGCAGTGTCCCAATTATGGTTAAATCCAAATATTGTACAACTAGTATTAAACAAAATTTATTAGGCGAATGTAAATATGAACCAGGTGGTTATTTCATTGTAACTGGTCAAGAAAAAGTTGTTATGAGTATGGAGAAAATGGTTGATAATAAAATTTTAGTATTTGGTAAAATTGATTCAACTGCTTATCAAGGCAAAGCATTTATTGCACATATTAATTCACGCGTTGATGATTGGTCTGATAATTTACAAATTATTAATATTAAATTCAATAAAATGGGTAATATGATTTTATCTAATTCCCAATTCTCTGATATTCCTATTTTTATTCTTATGCGTGCCATGGGTTTAGAATCTGATATGGATATTATTGCCAATATTACTTATAATCTAGATGATATTGAAATGTTAAATTTATTACGTCCTTCTATTAGTATGAGTATGGATGAAAATGAAATTCCTATCAAAACTAGAGAAGAAGCAATTAATTATATGATTTCAAAATTAAAGAAAAACAAACGTATTTCAGCAACAGATCCATTTATTGCAAATATTCAAAAGAAAATGTGGTTAGATAAGATTTTACGTAAAGATTTATTACCTCATTTAGGTGAAGATAGTACCAAAAAAATTCGTTTTCTTGGATTAATGGCTAATAAATTATTACAAGTAATGCTTGGACGTCGTCTATTAGATGATCGTGATGGTTTTGATAATAAACGTGTTGAATTACCAGGAGTTTTAATTGGTCAATTATATCGTCAAAATTGGAAGAAAGGATTAAATGAAATAGGTAAAAACTTTAAACGTAAGAATCAATCTGATGAAAATCCAATTAATGTTGTTAATATGATTCGTCCTACAACTATTGAACAAGGTATTAAAACGGCAATGGCAACTGGTATTTGGGGTATGAATCGCACAAAGAAAGGTGTTGCTCAATCTCTTCAGCGTTTATCATGGATTTTAGCTTTATCAAATCTTCGTCGTATATTATCGCCAAGTATGGATGCATCAACATCAAATGTAGTAAGTATTCGTCAGATTAATAATATTACATATGGTTTTATTTGTCCAACACAAACACCAGAAGGTAAAAAGATTGGTATTGTAAAAAGTCTTGCAATGATGAGTGGTATTACTAATCAGAATGTATCTCAACGTGAGATTATTGATATTATATTAGAAGAATTTGGTAACTATAAACATTGTTATGAAATTAATCCTATTGAAATGAGTGATTGGAGTAAGATTATGTTTAATGGTGATTGGGTAGGATGTACTAAAAATGTATTTGACTTATATCAGATTATGATGAAGAAAAAGAAAGAAGGTGTATTAGACCGTTCAACATCAATTTGTATGGATTATGAAGAGAAAGAATTAAAAGTATACTATGATGCTGGTCGTATGATTCGTCCGTTATTAAATGTTAAAAACAATGATATTTTATTAACAAAAGATATATTAAAAGAAATCGATTTATTAGTAAAATCTGACCCAACAAAAGGTTGGAATAAACTATTAAGCAAGTATCCAGATATTATTAGTTATGAAGATATTGAAAGTTCTAAATATATTATGTTAGCTGAGAATTTTGACAGTTTATATGATAATATTAAGAATTCAAAAGCTAAAGTTCATGAAGAATCAATTAATCGTTATGGTGAAAATCGTTATGTTAATTTTACTCATATGGAGTTCAATCGTTGGACTATGATGGGTGAAGTTTCATGCGGTATTCCTTTTA
>JACCDO010695167.1_pt1 | contig 28673 bp, 16 predicted proteins | sample 7446101 | NCBI WGS metagenome assembly JACCDO01 (sample SAMN15323440, study PRJNA562643) | freshwater metagenome | isolation source: river surface water | place: USA:Blue River Watershed | collected 2017-08-16
CTACATAACAACACCGCGGATACTGAATATAAGATCAATCGGTCGGTCCCAAAAAAATGGAATATCCTAAGAAAAACACAAAAGAGAGAGTTTAACAGAGGAAAAGAGGAAATGAGTGAGTTGATGGCCAAACTCGCGCGTCGGCGGTCGTTGAATGGAGACGATGCTATGCAGAAAGCCGATACTTCGCTCAGTGATAGCACGGTACTAAATGATGAAACACAGCAAATTGATGCTCCAAGTCTCGATAGTAATATTGACACCAGAAGTGATCAAGTGAAGCCTATTAGCGACTCTCCAATCAGTGTCGAAGATAATAGATTAAGTAACAATGATAAGAAGGATAGTAATAGTAAATGGTATCCGGGTAAATATTTAGGATTTAAGCCGCGAACTGAGAAAGCAGATACGAAAGATGTAAGTAGTAGTGGTGATAATAGAAATAGTACTACGGATACGTCTTCAACAAAGAATGACATGGATACTACTGCAATAGATAAAGATATTGACGACTTTTTATCCAGTATAGGTGATAAAGAAAGTAGTACTAAAAGCTTTTATAAGCGAAATAAATCATCCTCTAAGGACAATTTATTCGATGATAATGACGACAATATTAGTGAAATAGTGGCTAGTATTAATAGAGATGATAATAATGAGACATTAGAAATACAAAATACTAAATTAAAGTTACAAGTTGCTAACTTAGTCAAAGAAATCAGATACAAGGATCAAACCATATTAAATTTACAAAAAGAAAAGGCATTATTAGTATCAGAATTAAATAAATTTAAACTGCATAAAGCTTCACCTGCTAAAGGAAAGGGATTTGAAAGTGCGAAGAATAATTTGAATGAGCGTTTAAATATACTTGGATATGATTCCAATAATTTATTTAGTGATTTATTGAGTGATAACACAGATGAAATCGGTAGATTATCTGAAGAATATGCTGCTTTATTTGGCAACGCCGACAATGTGTTATTATCGTCAAAATCAACGATTTCGGAGCGAAGTTTAGTCGGTTCTAATTTGATATCAACATCTGTTGAACGTAATAGCTATGATATAACAAATAATGATATGTTGAATCAACTATCATCTGCAACCACAAACAATTTGTTTGACTCTAATGATAATGATATAAAGAAACAAGTGCAGAAGAAGGAATTAACTGAAATTCCTTATGAAGAATTTATTAACAAAATAGCTTTACCAGAGTGTCATGAAATAGTCGATTTAACTAGAAAATACATATCGTCTGTGCTGGGACCCAATGGTGATGTAACACCGCCTGCGAAAAACGCTAAAATTGATTATATATTTTATGGCACTGCTCATTTATCACGCCGATTCAATGATTTTTTAGATCACGCTCAGATGTTATTTTCAAAGTTACCATCATGGAAACATGAAACGGAAGAAAGAATAATGTCTGCACGAGATAATCTAGAACGTTATATTATGAATCGTATCGCAGAAGTCGCATTCAACACCGTACAAGTCCCCGAACAAGATAATTTATTGGCTACGCGTATGAAATTATTATCGTTTGTTGGACCAGAGGCATTAGAAATTAAAGAATCGTTGAGGAATGATATGGTATTAGCTCTAGCTAGAGATGAATTAAGGAAAATGAACTCCTATCGTACTCCTAGTGAAAAGGTGGCGTGTATAGTGAAATGTGCCACTGTTATATTTAGTTCTTTAAATTTAGCAAGAGGAAAAGATGGTAAAAATGATGATCAAATTGCAGGTGCTGATGATTTTTTACCTATGTTTATATATGTTGTATTAAAATCGGATGTTCCAAAATTAGCATCAAATTGTGAATTTATTTCATCGTTTCACAATCCTTCAAGATTATTATCAAAAAATGGTTATTGCTTTGTAAATTTGCAATCTGCTATTGAGTTTATATTAAATGTTGATAGTGACAGCATTAAAATGGACCCATTAGAATTTGAGAGAAAGCTTGCCGAAAATCAAAGACAGTTGAACGGGGGGTTCTAGTTGTGCGTGTATAATATAAATAATGCTTAAAATGTCTGCAATATTCTATACATTCCCAGTCACTTAATTTTCGGATGTTTTTTCCGGGCCAGGCGGGCCTGTTCAGTGAAATTTCTTGATGACGACGATTATCTGGTATTTAAAAAGGCAACTCAGCACTTCTTGGTGCAATCGCAAGCGATGAAGGACTCCGTGAGAACATTGTTGCTTGTGACGGTCTATGTACTGCTTCGGTGCACATCTAGCCTCGCTCCGTCTGTCGAGATAGGAGACAGATTTAAAAGTTGGTTGATTAATGGTAAGACACTCATAATTCATGCTCATTATCGTTGGTCATTTATGTTTTGTATGTAGGGGGTGGACAGGTTCATAAAAATATTGATATAAGTATTAGCGAAATGGGTTATGGCTTGAAAGCGAAAGGAATTATACGAGGTAATTATTCCTTTTATACTGCATCAATAATCAATCAATTAATTACACTCACCATTTAAAAGCTGATGAAACAATAGTGTCAGTACCAAAGACGCTATGCTTTGAAAGTATTGGAGGATCTAACGAGGACAAATTAAATCATATTGCATTTGCATTATGTACCGAAAAGGCCAAAGGCGATGATTCGTCATATCGACCTTTCCTCGACACGCTTCCTGATGATGTATCCTATATTCCAGCATTGTGGTCTGAATCACGATTAAATAAAGTCAAAGGAACTAATGTTTATGCAGATTCTATAAAAATGCGCCAATCATGGGAGCAAACATTTCATCAATTAGACAATAATAATAATAATAATAATAATAATATTGGTATAGATGATTATTTATGGGGAAGGGGTACATTACAAGGCAGAATTCTTTCTTTTGAAACATCAAAATCGTTTAATAAAGTTAAAAATAACGATAATATCATTTACTCACTAACACCATTTATATCTTTACCGAATCACTCCGACGACTCTGAACTATATCCATCATTGTCATTTGGTAATACCGAGTATTTATTGCGTGCAGATAGAAATATATTCGCTAATAACGATTTATTTATAACTTATGGAACCATGTCATTTCAGCAAAGAATATTGTGTTTTGGATGGATTGATCGTGAAATATCTTCATCGAAGTATTCCATTTCTACTGTTGTCATACCCAAAGTCGTGAAATCAATAGGCATAAGCAATAATGATGCCTTTGAAGAAATCGAAATAAAAACCCTCATTTACCATGATCCCACGAACATTAACCATCAAAATCTGTTGAATAAGGAGTTAGTGAGCACTATTGACAAAATTAAAGCGATCACTCATGATGATATTGATACGAAAGCAATTGATTTGATAGCAACACAGTTATCTTCAAAACTTTCCACTATAAATTATTGGAATAAAGTGCTAGACATAAACATGTCCGATGAAGACTATATTATAAGTGTAGAATGTATTGCTGCACAAAATATATTGAATCATTTGAATGGCTTGAAATGCCTGTAAATAAGTACGAAGTGTATATTTATTTTCTTATTTCTAACGTTTCTCAAGTGTTGCATTTACCCAACCAAACCCGATTTTCAGTACCTGGACCGTACCTACATATTCCAACAGAAAATGGAAATTTTGGAACATCAAAAAACAAAAAATAGGAAAAGAAAGAAATGGAAGCCAGTTCCCGCGAGCCTAGTGGTTGGAACGACGACGAGTTGTACGCGTTCTTGCTGAATTACGGCATCGAAGACGTTGAGTTCGACCGGGCTGTGATGATTTCATTAGTAACTTCCTTGGTACATATTCCATCGCCCTCTGTGAATCCTGATGTCGAACTGGAACATACTAGTGCTAGAGGGGCTCCCGCACCGTTACCAAAGCAATCTGTTGGAAGTCGCAGTGCATCTCCTATACCACCAGAAATATCGGCGGCACCAGCGTCTATCATATCAAAGCATAATAATCAGCACCATGAAGATTGTATTAAAAAATTTATTGACTTCACTGGAGGTACCAGAAAAATAGCGGAAGAATATTTAGTGGTAAATAATTGGAACACTCAAAATGCTATAAATCAATTTGTAGAGGGTAAAGAACCGATAGATGAAAGAGATCACTATGAGCAAATGGGAAATAATAGACGTGATAGATCTGGGTCTAGACCGGATGTATTTGATGAAGATGGTATACGACAAGCTGATCCGAGAGTTTTGTCTAGGTTATTATCATCGTCAAATGAAGATGATGATCCCACTAATAAAATGGATGAGGAAGGTGTTGATTGGGTATTTGGACCACCCACCCATCTATCATTTCCTGGCTCTTTGGAAAGTGCAAAAGAACTTGCGAAAGCCGACAAGAAATGGTTACTAGTGAACATTCAAAACCATTTAGAATTTGCATCCTCTCAATTAAATAGAGATACGTGGACGGATGATACAGTTGTATCAATAGTAAGAAGTAGTTTTATATTTTGGCAAAGAGGAAGTACATCATTTGATGGAAAAAATTTCATGAGACTACATCGCCTTAATGACCACAATTTGCCTATCGTTTGTGTAGTAGATTCGCGTACAGGTGCCATGCTAAAGAGTTGGAACGGCTTTTTACAACCCACTTATTTTTCTGAAGTATTAGTAGAATTTCTCGATAATTTTTCCATGGATACTATGCATATTAATACAAAAAGCAAATCGAGAAGCGAATCGATCGATGAAACTAATACTAGCAGTAATGGGAAAATCGTCACAGAAACAGTCTTTCAAAAGGCAGAAAGTAAGGCAGAAAGTAAGGCAGAAAGTAAGGTAGAAATCCAGTCCAAACCAGGAACCAAAGACTTCACCATACCTAAGGTTGACTCCTCACATGGTACTACCGGGACTGTTCCAATGACTAAAGATTATGGTCCTATTCCATGTGAACCAAATGAGAAAGATGCTAATTCGGTTAGAATATCTATAAAATTAATAAATGGAAAACAAATAGTGCGGAGGTATACGAAAGACACCAAGGTTAAGGGATTGTATGCTGTTTGCCACCATGCGATCACCTGTGACACTTCTATCGGTGACAAATCGTTTGATCTAATAATGACATATCCTCCTAAAAATTTGTCATCGTTTTTAGAATCAACTTTAGATAACGAAGGTCTGGCTAGTACTCAAGTCATGATGAAACTGACGTAACAAAATACTGCGCATATTTGATGAAAAAAATGTATATAAATAAAATAAATATAGGAAATAATGATAATTTATTAAAATTAATCTTAATTTACATACTGGTAAAACTTTGAATAATAATGGCAGCGGCGCCTTTACTATCCTTCAAAAAATGTACTACTTTTTATTTATTTTATCTTCGAATATATATATATTTTTATGGGATTTTTTATTATTTCATTAAAATTTTATGATACTTCCATCGATTAAATGGCATGTTCATTGGATTCATCATCGTCACTATCGCCACCCTGTCTCATACTACCAAAATCGGTACCGGAAAATATATTAATATCACCAGGATTAGAGGAATGTAACGTACTCGACACATTATTAAGTTGCATTGGTACATTACTCATAGCCGAATAATTATCTTTTTTCATTTTTTTTTGTGGTGGTTCTTTCAATTTAGGTTTTTGGGTTGCTACTTTTTTCTTTTTCTCACTATCCTCATGGTCAGCAATAAATTGTTGTAGTCTTCTTAAGGTATGGGTATCTAATTCATCTAAAGGTATTTCTATCTCGTTATCATCACTATCATTACTATCGGGGCGTAATTCTTTTAATGCACTTTGAATTATTTCAACCACTTTTTCCATTTTTTCTGGTGGTAATTTATGCATTTTTGATATTAAATTTTTTTTCTCTTCTAAAGATAGTGGATTTTTACTACTTTCCTGTTTTTCTGCTATATTTTGAACCACTTCCTGTTTTAATACTGATTTTCTTAATTGAACTACTTCATTTTGTAATTCAAGTAATGTTCTTTGCATTTCTTGATATGAAGCCATTGTTGCATCAGATGCAGGAGGGAGTGCAAAGCGATGCGGAAGTTTTGCTGTATGTTGATTGGAAGATGAGCTCGATACTCGTCCCAAAGAATGCTTTCTCTTTGGTATGGAATTTTGACGACTCAGTGGTATAGGTTGTTCGTCATTATTTAGTCCTAGATTACTCAATAATATTCGATATTTTTCGTCAAATTTAGATTGTATGTCCTTAGCAGCAATATGAACTGGATTGTCGCGTGCTGTATTATATCTTATTGCATTACTAAAGGTAAGTCTTACGTGATCAGCAAACTCATCGCAAGTTTTATAGATACCATTATCTAAATTAAATTTTATTGTTTTAAAATCCATTGGTTCGGATATTATTGTTGGATAATCAGGGATATTCAATTTTACATAATCGACTGGTTCTAGAAACCAAATTGCTGACTGATGCTTTGATAATTCCTTGAGTAATTCGCCGCATTTTACTAGACCTTGGGATAACCGTTGCGCTCTTCCAGCACTGGTATCTTTGTTCACTTGCGATGCTGTTTTAGGAGCAGTAGCAGACTTAGGGGTAGTTGCACCTTTTGGTGTAGTAGATTTCACAGTTGGATCATCAAAACCTTGCAAGATACTAGAGGCTTTACGTATTCTACCAGCACCTTCCCTCGGAGTAGGCGCACTACTTGATGATACTGTAGTTCCAACTACAAGTGGGGTGGGAGCTTTCTTTGCTTTAGGCAATGGTAGAGGTTTCAATACATACTCTCTATACATTTGTGCTGTTCCATCATTGCTTAAGGTACCTCGTAATGTAAAATGACCGAATTTATTAGTACCAGCACCATGAATCGCATAACCATCACCATTATCATTTTGTATAAATTGCATATTAATTTCTTTATCATCTATCTTTATGCTACCTTTAGGCTGTTTCAAATTAAACCATCCGTGATATTTACCACTGATAGGAAACTCAGTTGACCCCTCCTGTGCTTTGACTAATTTAAACTCAAAATCGCTTGTTTGGCCTATATCATGAGCAGAATCTGACATAGCCCACACCCCTTTACAAATACTCGTCGTACCTTGTAACGTTAATTTCCCCCTTAAACTTGGTATCAATAATAACGAGGGAGTGCTTGGTGTAGTCGTAGTGGTCTCCACATCATTTGGTACTGGATTTGATGGAATTTCAAGTGGTGCTAGAGACTCGGAGGGTATGACCTTGACCTCATTGGAAGAGTTTTCTCCTCCAACATTATCATAGTTTTCAACTGACGGTTCACTACAAAGAATATGGTATGAGTATATAATTTTTTAGTAGAAAGTGAAGTCATTTTAAAAGATTCAAAAGCAGTAGTTAACATCCACAACGTAGTAGAAAAGTGAATCATAACAACAAAATTCATAACCCATCCATGGATACATGAATTGATATATTTCCGTCTCCACACCCTCATAATTTAAAGTCAAGAAAAGAGTGGAGAAGCAAAGCCCGTGCCTAGAGCACAGCCAGCGAGTCACTTACATTGAATGCGTCTGTCCAGCCGCGTCAGCGCCCACCTGCGACTCCATTCGGTACTGCTGTGCTAAGGTGATCGTTGCCCTCATGATTTCGAGATACCCCTAACCAGCACTCTATTGATGGAAGGATTATCTTATGAAATAGGGTATACCTTAAAGTGGAAGGATGCTTATTAATTCAGCGAGTAGCGCAGGGATGCAGAGATACATTGGATATGGTACAAATTAATTATTAATAAAGTAGATAACAGATAAATTTTTATTTTAATAGATTCAAGTAATTTTCTATATTTGTGTGATTCCAATAGTTAATAATATTCTTCTCTAACTCAGCATATTGATAACAATGAATAGTTGGTTCCTCATCCTATTAGGGTTCTGAAAAAAAACTCATGGCCATGAAAAAAAAATTTATATTGCACACATTTCAAGATGGCTGTCGGCAAGAACAAGAGATTAAGTAAGGGCAAGAAGGGAGGCAAGAAGAAGGCACAGGATCCTTTCGCCAGAAAAGAGACCTACACCATCAAAGCACCTAGTATATTCTCTGTAAGAAATGCTGGTAAAACTATCATTAGTAAAACTGCGGGTACTAAAATTGCATCAGAAGGTCTTAAAGGACGTGTTTTTGAATTATCATTAGCTGATTTAAATGGTGGTGATGAAGCTCTAGCATATCGCAAGATTAGACTTGTTTGTGAGGATGTTCAAGGCACTAATGTTGTTACCAATTTCCATGGTATGGATATGACTCGTGATAAATTATGTTCATTAATTCGTAAATGGCAAACATTAATTGATGCTCACGTAGATGTTCGTACTACCGATGGATACTCATTACGTGTATTCTCAATTGCTTTTACCAAGAAAGCAAAGAACCAAGCAGAGAGATCAACATGTTACGCACAATCTGGACAAGTTAGAAACATCCGTAAGAAGATGTTTGAAATTATTAGAGATGAAGCATCTAAATGCGATCTTAAAGAGTTAGTCCAAAAACTTATTTCAAGTGAATCAATTGGTGCCGATATTGAAAAGAAATGCCAATCTATTTTCCCATTACAAAATGTTTTTATTAGAAAAGTTAAGGTTTTAAAGAAACCAAAATTTGATTTAACTAAATTAATGGAAATGCATGGTGATGTTGTTGAAGATACTGGTGCTGCTGTAGATAAAGCACTTGCTGAAACTAGAGTAGAATCAATGAAAGGTGCCGGTGGAAGACTTTAAATTTTTTCTTATATTTTAAAAAATGTAAAGTAAATAGGATAAAGTTAAAATACAGATTCTTCTCTACAGTTATCGTTTGTTTATGGATTCATTTTCAATATTTACTCATTTGTTTCTTCTCGAGCAACTTCACGACGAGAAACAAATGCTTCACAAGGTGCAATATCTTCAATATTTGCTTTTTTCAAATATATACGGTTATAGTAAGGTAAATACTGTGCTTCCTTCTTCGTTTTATCAAGAACAAATATATATGACGACTTCTCTCTATCTATACTCATATCAAAATCAGAAATCCAATCGTAATGTACTGATTTGTCATCAATATTATTGTCAACATCCATTGAATTAGCATTACTATTTTTATGTGACGATACAACGGATACAGTAAATTTATTTGCATTTTTAGCTGAACGTCTTATATTTGATACAATACTATTATGTACAATATTTTTACTTGTGTCAATACTACTATCAGTTTGAAGATTATTACTACTGTGAAGTGATGAATAATATGGTAATTCATCAAAACGAACATGACAATAGTCACGCGTTTCATCATTATTGTATGGCAATAATGGAGCTGAATATACCACAGTATTGCGATGTTTAGCTTGTTTAGATACTTCCTTTGCAAGAGTTTCATTTACCAATGTAAATGATTTTTCAATATATTCTACTGATAATGGATCAGAATTTTCTGTGAAATGCATTTTAATCTTCTTATTGCCTTCTTTATCTGAACCAATAGTACCTTTCTGAAATGTTAAACCAGAGCCCATATGTGTAGTACTGCGTAACCAACTCAATTCATTTGGTGTTTTAGATGATTCATCTTTTTTATTTTTCGAGTCATTAACATCTAAATATCTTAAATCTTCTTTACCATCACTATTAAGAAGTACGTTGTTGCCTTTAAACATATGTTCCATATCGACTAAATCAATATCTATTCCTACCAATGGATCGGGATGTGGCTGCCATATGTATGACTTCTCTAATGAAGACATTTTATAATTTCTTAATAATTGAAATGATTCAACCATTCCAAAATCACTGAAAAAAGGACCAGATGGTACAGGTGGTAATGCATTATTATATTTAAAATCAACTAAAAAATCATCTTGTTTCTGGTTTTTATCATCATGTTTTCGTTTATCACCCGATTTTGGATCCTTGGAATCCGAATGATGTTTACTCGCTACAGGCACATTAACCGCAGCTGCACTCATCGCCCTGTATTGAACTACTTTATTTATGGCAAACCAAGTGGCTGAGTCTCACCAACTTTCAATCAACTTTTGGATGATCGAGTTTTCAATCACCAAGCTGGTCCGCACGGCCCCTTGTCATGTTTGACTAGAGAAAGAAGAAACAACAGTAATTATGCTTACTGTTAATAGTAATCCCTTTCATCGCTTCATTCCTAATAACTAACATAATTTTAATTTTTGTAGAATATAATAATTGTTAGTATAGAATAATTAGAACTTTTAAATAATAACTTGTGACAATAACACTACTATATCTACTCTGCATGTAAAAAATCATCAGATCCATTGAAATGGGTTGGTATGGGTTCACAAGCGTCATACAGGAATTTTCTATTAACGTCGACACACGCAAATAAAAAATTGAATGTTTGCACCATAAGTAATTCTTTGATGAACCCACTGGATGCTGTGTATACGCCAAGTGGCTATGACAGCAGCTACAACTCGATCCTGAAGACATTATATAATGTAAATAATTTGTTAAAGAATAAAAGTAAGGATGGCATTTCGGCACCTGCAGATAACTCACTCGATGCCACACTTGCTTTATATCGCCTTGTTGGTCATCCACTGGATTCAGTCAAGACAATTCATGTAGGAGGAACGAATGGAAAAGGTAGTACATCGCATAAAATTGCGCAGTGTTTACAATCATATGGTTATAAGACAGGTTTATTCGTATCTCCCCATCTATCATCATTCAGAGAAAGGATACAAATCAATAGTGCATTAATCAGTGAAGATGATCTTATTGCATATTCTAAACGAGTGCTAACTTTATGTGTCCAAAACAATATAACAGCAACATTATTTGAGTTAACTTTTATTATTGCTAGTTTATATTTTAAGTCATTAGACTGCGATTTTGTTGTGTTAGAGGTAGGTTGTGGTGGTATATATGATGCCACAAATGTGGTTGCAACGAGTCTTAGTATAATATGCTCAGTTTCACTTGATCACACAAAAGTATTAGGATCAACGGTTGAAGATATTGCATTAAATAAATCTGGTATTTTCAAGAATAATGTGCATGGTTTGATTGGTCCTGGGTGTCCGTACGATGTGTGCAAGCGAGAGGCGGATAACAGAGGTGCTGTTTTACATACTCTACAGCAGGTAATTACTAGTAACAATCTTATCAATTGGCATGATTTGATTGAATTTTCTTCTTCAATGACTTATGCTGAGGCCAGCAATAACATCGTCGACACTGATAAGCTTAACTCTGCTCTATCGATTTCAGCGTTGATTTTATTGAAGAAATGTTATCCCGAATACGATAAGATAATTATTGATGACAGCGTCATCACTGGGATCGTAAGGAAGAGACCACCATGTCGATGGGAATCACATCATGTTCTAGTAAAGACCAACGGTCAAGTGTCACTGCGAGCTAATTCTGGTGATATTGTAGCTTGTTCTAGCGATGATACCTTCCCAGTTGAGGTTATATTTGATGTTGGACACAATCCTGCGGCAATAGCTGCACTGGTTCGTAGAATTAAAACGGAATTCTCACACAGAACCGTACACATAATTTATGGCGTTTCACGGGATAAAGATGTGCGGCAGTGTTTGAAGCAAGTTCTCTCCGTTGTTCAGGATAAATGCGTCCACTTTACTCATAGTACTAATTATAGAGCTGTTAGTACTGCACAGTTGAGAAAATTATTTCAAGAAGAAACTGGAAAAGAGTTAGATGATTTAGGTGCTGCAAGTATAACAGAAACTGTTAAGAGGGTGTTATTATTAGCTGCGACAAAGGCATCGCGTGATACGTCGCTTCCAGTAGTCATTGTTTGTGGGACTGGATTTATTTTACCCGAAGCCAGACAAGCTATCGGAATTATAGAACCTGTAGACGAGTGCGTATAAATTTGTATAAAATTGTAAAAAGAAACATATATATTACAAATTTTCAACAACCCCACAAGCATTTACTGCTGCTCACCGCATGCCAACCCTTATCTACGTCCGACTTCAATGCTAACTTTCCCTCTTTAACCTGTTCATCAACTATTCCCTCTAACTCATCTAAAAAATGATCTAACTGATGAACAACGGGAGAAACCTCGCCATTCCAATTTAAAATGTTGTTATTGTCGTCTAATAAGCGCCAGAAACTCTTGATGTCACCCGTGATGTTGGCAACAACAGTATTCGGCCTCAAGCCACCTATAGTGTTGACCGCTCCTTCACCTTGTGAAAATACCTTTGTCTTCATAAGCCCTCGAACCTTATTGTTGTACGTAAGATAGTTAATAAATGCGTGGTCAATACCTCCTGATGCGCATCTAGTTTCAACTACCCTACCAGGTGCCTCTTGTAATTGTAATGTTAAATGATGAGACCAAGTTATAATAGCATCACGTGTGCCCATTGCTGCACCTGAACTGACAATAATGCGGGTGCCTAACACCTTCAGAGTATTACTACCGTAGCACTCCTCCATAATCTTGGTGTTGAAGCGACATCTATTGATTACCATATTTGGATGGAACTCTTGAAACAGCACTAGCTGGTACTCTGGATACCATTCATCGAGGTGGTACTCAAAGGGATTCCCTTGAAATATTATGTCTCTAAAGTCGGTAAACATTATGAAGGATGAGGTAGCATAATTAACAGCCCATTTTTCATAAAAAAAATATCTAAAAACTGATGCTGGAACTCTTTCATCTTCTGAACCGCAAAATATAGACTTGGTTGCTCTGGAACACAGGGACTCGGACAGTTCATACGCGATGACATTATACTGGTTAATTATGGCAATAGCATCATCCGACAATCCCTTTTCGACAGCCATAACAATATCGCCTTGAAAAAATTTCCTCGCAGTACCTAAGTATAGGCGAAAATCATTGGGACTTGTGCAAATAACTGTATCACCTCCACCTTGAATCGTTGCCATCGTAAATATTGCATTATTTTCTGGATTATGCTGCTTATTATTAGACCATGAAGCAATTTTAAATGGTTGTTCGCTTTCTGGAGGTCCTAACCACCATAAATTGTATCTATCGATATTTAATATAGCATCCTCAACATATGTCATCAATGCTTTAGGTCTACTGACCCTTCCAGGTCCTCTACCTCCTGATCCACCAGCAGCTGGACCTTTCTTTCTTCTTCCTCTCATTGATCCTGCATTTTCAAACATGCTATCAAATTGTAATCTTCTACTAGTTGGTGAGTTGTTACTCCAACTCGTTAGAAAATTATCCCAAGTAGATTTAATCTGGTTAACATAATGTATTAACAGTGACGCTCCATTTTTCTCGTAAGAATATGAAAGCAGTCTCGTTTGGGCCAATTCTCTGTTACTTGCAACAGACTCATCACGCAAAGATGGCAATAGCGTAATATCACTGGACGTTAGATTTAACACAAAATACAAGGTATATATCAACAAAAATGAAATAAAAATCCCGCGGTGGATCATGGCAATATTATTTCTTGATATTGTAGCGGGTGTATAGATTCTTTAGCGAGAACAAAGACCCTGTAGTTGTGATAGAGCGATAGTAAATTTCACACATAATGGAGGGATTAAGACAAAAGCGGTCCTACAAATTTGGTACTGTTTAATGAATACTTTAATTCTTAAATAGTATTCAAAGTCGCAAGACTCTTCGATAATCTTAATTGGTTTAAGCTCCAAGGGAGCATCTTTATTAGCTTACTCCTTTCTTTTGAGTCCACATCCACACCTCTAAAAATGAACGTTTTAAAATTGTTAGTTACACTTCAGAAGGAAAAGTATGAATCCGTCCGATTTGGGGGTTGATGTATCCCAGCATGTGAACTTATATCGCATAAATCTGCTGCCATCCCTAGATGAATATTTGAATTATCTTTTAAATCAAGAGAGAGAGTTTATTAATCGCACAGAAGGTACAAATAATAATAATAACAACAGAGTAGAAGTCAAGGCGACTGAAAGTAAAGAGACGCAAACTGATTTGACGTTTGCAGCTATAAGCCGATATCAAGGTGGTGATATATTTACTATGACGCGTGCTGCAAGAAAGGAGCATGAGGAGGATGCAGCATCATTGATTTCATTCGAAACTTGCAAAAGTACTCATAAAAGCCAAGTACGGCAGGAAACAATAGTTTACAAGAATCATAAAGAATTCTATTGGGACATCCATATTAAAGATGAAAAGTTATTATATGAATCAAATTTCTTCACATTTTTGGATCTCACGTGGCGCCTTGTATTCATGCTTGACAAGAATAGCAAACATCAGGTGAAGTTGGTGTGTGTAACAAACGATGCAAATATCGTCGAACCGATAATAATCAAGGAATGTCAATGTAGGATTCATTCACTTCTAAAACCATTAAATGTGAAACTATTCAACAATTTAATGTTCTCAGGGCTGCCTAAAACTGATATAAGCAACGCAGGGTGCAACGTTAACAAGCAGTTCGTCATCGACTTTACCAACGCCGACAATATTAACTCGTACATCGAGAATGAAAAGCTCAAGATTTCTGTGTCTCTAGCAAACTGAAAGGTATCATTACAAAGTGTTTGAACCCGGTGAGAAGGAAGAGAAGAAGAAGGAGGTGACATGCAGTATGTACAATGTAATTAAAAATATACAATAATTAGCTTTCAAAGCTCCAGTTGACTTTGTTGTTCTTCTTCTTGGCATCTAACGGAGGGACGCGGTCACTACTTCCTTTCTTACTTCGTTTCATCTCATTATTAAGCCCACAATTTTCTATATGATGTTTATTTATCGTAGTCGTACCTGATCGAGAATTGCAAGATATCGTTGCGTCCTGACTAATGATGTAATGGAACCAATAAGGCGGGATATACATCATCTCGCCGGCTGATAAGACATACTCTGTCGCAAGTGACTTACTAAAACTTTTATTCTCTGTAAAAACATTATTAGCTGACCAATCAAAAGAAGAGTGACGCGCACTAGGATGACCTTTAGGATGCAATGCCAGATTCTTGCACTCTGAAGGAGGTAATAAAATAATCCGTTTGCGACCTCTTACCATCCCCAAAAAATTTCGATGACCATCATAATGTGCAGCTGCAATATTACCCTTCATGCCAAATCTGCAATTAATACCATTGAATGCATCAGGTTCCACTATCAATAAGGACTCGTTCTTGTTGTTGAACTGGTTCTTCCAGGCGTTGCGTATCCACGGTGTCTCGTAACCCTCCTTGGCACTGATAGTGAAGTAATATAACGATCGTTTGCTACTGTCAGGATAAAGTTTTTCATTTTTTTCTACTTCTTTTAAAAAATCATGAAAGCTCATTATTACATCTGCCTGTGGAGGGCTCCAGTTGCTGTGTTCGAAGAGATTTTTCTTGCTCATTGTGTAGTACATGAACTTATTGTAGTCCTTACTCCTCTCCATCGGCAGTGGCATTGATCCGAATCTGGACAACAAATTAGAAAGTGAAAATGCATCAGCGACTTCATTATCAACTGCATTATACAAAACAAAAGGGATTTCTGCGTTACGAAATAGTTGTGCTACCAACCGGTCATTCTCATCTAGGTAATTAAAACGCATCAAACCACCTTTACCTTTTTTTATTCCTTTTTTTCGACTATAAACTCCATCCATCTCTGCACCACTTGTTAGACCTAACAGATTAATATTAATACTATTTCCTTTGCCAGTAACACTTAACTTGACATTATTTTTATTCACTATATTATTTCTAATTGGATATGCCAGAGAAGTTTCCCATTTATCATACGATACATCATTCGCTGGCCAATTTGATAATAAATCATATATTGGGTAAAGTGCAGGCTGAGTTATATACATTGTATTCTTGGCATTAGTTCCATTCAAATAGATAGTGTGATCTATAGACGAGGCGTCATCGGGATATATCAACCCGGGAATAGAAGTTTTATAAACTGATGGTTCGACATTATAAGAATAAATATCATATATTCCATCCTTTTTCGATTCAAAATCACTCAAAATACTGAAAAAGTTGATCAAAGAGTTAAAGAACACATATACAATCGCCGAAATAAAGATTATAAAGCCAATCCTTCGTCTATTGGCCATAACCCAAAGGAAAAATGCATTCTTTTGCGGTTTATTATATTTTTCACTAGCGTAGCTAGGTAGTGGGCTTCTATCTTGCCGTACGAACATCACATTCACATTAACATCTTGCTATTTACGCGCGTTGGCGACCATAACATCTGTCATCGATGATCCCAGCACTGGCAGTCTGGTGCGAGGTCAGACAAGATGCGGTAGGTCCGGTTCTCGACGCGGTTGAAGATCACACTATACTATAGTTTGTTAACATTTGATTACATAATTACATAGTTTACAGCAATGCGTTGTTGATAAGTTCTTTTTGTTCTTGAACATGCACCTTAAAACTTCCAGATGCAGAAGCAGCAGCAGGAGGTCGTCCCAGGTATTTAATCGTTTTATTTATTGATGCCTCTCTCATCGACGTATCAAATCTAGGCTTTACATAGCTCCATCCACCCATGTTCTTTGGCTCCTCTTGCACCCAAACAAGCTCAGCATTGGAATATTTCTTGATAACTGATTGTAATATATCGAATGGGAATGGAGCTAGTTGTTCTACTCTTACAATGGTAATGTCCTTGATACCGCGGCTCTGTCGACTGCTGTATAGGGAGTAAAATATCTTCCCACTGCAGAAGATAACTTTACGCATCTGCTCTGGTGACACCAGCTCATAACTCTTCATGTTATCACCTTTCCCATTTTCTACAATAACACGCTGAAAATAAGTTCCCTCTAACATATCCTCAAGCTTTGACACACAGTGCTTGTGATGCAACATGGATTTGCAGCTGAATAAAATTAACGGTTTTGCATAGGGTCTATGTATCTGACGACGTAAAACATGGAAATACTGCGCGGGAGTTGATGGATTGCAAACAATCAAATTAATTTTTCTTTCACTATTTAGTTGCAACCATGACTTCATTAGCTTGATCCACGTCTCCTTGGTTATCATGATGTCATTGCCACCTTGGCTGTTATTTATTCCATCAGTTATCTGTAAATCAGATAAAATTTCTGCGATAGCTAAGTCGATTCTTTCGGTTGTCAAATGAGGCGCGTAACGCAGAATTGCTTTGTGAAACGATTGCTTATTGATATAGTCAATCCCGTTGTTACTGCCGTCAACCATGGATTTAAATCCCTGTTCCATTTCAGCTTGAAAAAATGCACTTTGATTATTTCCAGGAATAATATCTTCATCATCATCAACAAGACTTAGAAATCTTTCAATTCTACCACTACTATGGTCTGGACCTTGCCCCTCTAAACCATGTGGGAGTAGAACAACAAGACTACTTTTAAGGTTCCACTTATACTCACCCGATGCTATAAATTGATCGATTATACTAGTCGCTACATTTGCAAAGTCACCAAATTGAGCTTCCCAGATAGTCAATGCCATCTCATTAGAGAGTGAGTAACCATACTCGTACCCTAGCACAGCAGACTCGGACAGTGATGAGTTACACACCGTTAGAAGTGCTTGCTCTTCACTACCCAAATTATTTAATTGAGTGTAACTTCTACCAGTATTTTGACATATTATTTCAGTATAACGTTGTGAAAAAGTTCCACGTTTACAGTCTTGACCCGATAAACGAACGTATACAGTGGGATGCTCTTGTAGCTCGACATCCAGAGTAGAAGTAAATGCCGCGTTAGTTTCATTCAATGTTCGTTTATTCATTGCTAATCCCCGCAAACCCTTCTCGGATGAGGGTGAGTACTTCTTTAATAAACAGCCTATTGCTAATGCTTCTGCAAACGCCCAAGTACAATTTTCACCAGTTTCTAGTGTGTTTCTGCGCTGTTTAAACAGTTTTTGAATATCTTTATGCAATACAAAGTCATCGGGAGTTTTCAATAGGGAGTGACCAACACTTAGTAAGGTGGACAATCTTACTCCCGTTTGATTGTAGGGTCGGCGCGACAATAAGTTACCGATTGCAGAGCCTTGCCAATTACTTGCTAGCCATTCTAACGGATCTTTTTTATAATCTTTAGATTTCTTGTACTCTTGTTCATACTCCAGCTCAACGGATCTACTCAGCCCTTCATACTCGCTGCTAGTGATGGCTTTCTCTTGAATAAGCTTCTTTGCATACACCTGTAACGTGGGTGGATGACCCGTAATAAGTCTCTGCAATATCGGTAAAGTTACCGTTGGATCATCGAGACTGTTGTGTCCATGGCGCCTGTAACACTGTAGATCTATAACTATATCCTTTTTGAATTTTTGCCGAAAACTAACGGCTAGTTTAAATACATTACAAACCGCCTCAGGATCATCACCGTTCACATGTAGGATGGGAGCCTCGACTCCTTTGGCAACGTTTGTAGGGTAATAGGATGTCCTTGCTTGAGACGGAATAGTAGTGAAGCCTATGTTATTGTTGACAACCACGTGAATAGTACCACCTACAGAATAATCTAGTAGTTCCGATAGTTCCATTGCTTCTGCAACAATTCCTTGACCACAAAATGCCGCGTCACCGTGTATTAGTAACGGTAAAACCTTTGAGCACTCAGTATCATTGATGAAGAATTGCATTGCACGGCATTTACCCAGCACCACTGGATTGACATGCTCTAAATGTGAAGGGTTTGCTGAGAGTGACAACAACACTTTTTTCTTCCCATTACTAGTCTCTACTTCAATCTCAGTACGCGTCCCTAAGTGGTATTTAACATCACCTAGCTCAGAATCGAGTGTCTCCGAGAAATATCCACATATATTACTCAATGGCTTACCAAGAAAATTATGCAATATGTTCATTCTCCCGCGGTGCGCCATTCCTAACTCAATGGCAATAACACCTTCACTTGCTGCAGATTCAACCAATGATAGCAATCCTGGTACTAATGATTCACATCCCTCTAAGCCAAATACTTTAGATGCCGGGAAATATTTCTGCAAAAATAAAGCTGTGTGATCGGTGCGTAGTAATGAATTCAATATTTTTAATCGTTGTTCCTGTGATGCAATTTTCCATTGTGTTTTACCATATTCTTTTTCAATCTTAGTCTCTAACCAATGCCTCTGATAATCATTCGAAATTTGCTGATACTCTACTCCTACAGTTCCACAATATATTTTAGTTAATTGGTCAATTAGCTCGCGTAATGTCAACGAGTTCTTGGTTGTATGAAATTCCTGGTTGATAATATTCAAGTCCAATTTTTGATCCAAATCTTTTTCATCCATATTGAAAGGTTGTAAATCGATGTTATGCGGATAATTCTGTAATAGTTTTACTACGTCACACATGCGGTGGTATGACGACCTAGAAATTATAGCATTAATCATGCTTCTGTCAATATTCTCATTGCTGGTTTCTAGTAACGGATTGATTCTGCTGTTGAAATGACCACGATACCTGAAAGCATTTATCAGTTTCAAGCATTTCACTGAAATGTCACTGCCACTTCTCAAGCTACTCATGCATTCAAATCTGTGTTGCCCGAGGCGTAAATTCTGAATTTTTAAACAAACTTCAATGACTCAGTTTGGTAACTCCGGAACTTGAGAGGGTACCGGTGAAGATTACACAATTAATCTTGTAATTGCAATAGCCATAAGGCTTGTTGTAGAGGCTGACAATTAATTGATGACTTCCGCTGTGTTACGTAATGAATTTTATAACCGCGCGCTATTTTTAACGGCTCTCAAGTACCGGTCTCTCAGTTGAAAGAAAAAGATCAAAGAATTTGAAGAAAACAAGACGAAGAAAATGATAATGAAATACTTTTTGGCATGAATTCATTAGCTGCATTATCGGTAAAGCTAGCGCAAGCTAAAAAGAATGCTAAGAAAAATGTAGCAAGGGCAGATCATGAGCTGAACGCTTTGAATAAACAGGCGAATCCAGCAGCATTTTTAAAAAATGATAACGCCATTTGGTACTATTATCAAGCCGTAATAAACTACAAGACCAGTTCAAAATGGCGCGAGGCTGGTGATATACTCATGAAAATAGCAAAACTGTATGAAACATTAAAAATGTTATTGGAAGCTGCTTGTGTATGTACAGATGCTGCAGAGACATATATGAAAATAGATAAAGGTGAGGGTATGAATGCTATGCGTAAAGCTATTACAATCTACAGTGATATTGGTCGTTTTGATGTTGCTGGAAGGTTAGAGAAAAAAATTGCTTATATGCATTTTACCATGAAACATTGGGACGATGCAGCATTTCATTATAGAAAAGCTGGTAATTTTTTAGCTGGTGAGAACTTGATTGATCAAAGCGATATTTGCTTTGAATTTAGTGCGCTTTGTCATGTTGAATTGCGCAAATTAGAGGAAGCGAAAACTGATTTTGAAACAGTTGCAAAAGGTGCATTACAATCAAATTTACGTCGATTTCATACAGTTGGTTACCTATTTCGTGCAATTTTATGTTTAATGGGAATGAAAATGGACATAAAGCAGCCTCCTCCTGATCCCAACGATAAACCGGGTTGGATCGAATCGGAAGAACCTATTTTAAAGAGTATCCAAGAGGCTACTGATCTAAAATACAACCGAATATTAGAGACAATAAGTGAGTACAAACAGGTAGATTTCTTATGGAAATTATCCAAAGAAGTTTTATTTCTGCAAAATATAGTAAAAGCAAGAAAAGAATGGAATAAACACGACTTTGCGGATCATTTATACTATTGGAACAATGTGAAACCGATAGATCGTATGAGTTTATTGATGTTTAAGGAAGTTTATCAGGAGTTTATTAATGAATTTCAACGAAGAGAAATCCGTATAAAACGTTTAGATGCCCAGAAATTGAGAAGAGAAAGAAGAAAAGAAAAGATGAAAGAAGCAAAGAAATTAATGCAAGAAATGGGACTTACTGGTCCCGTTGAAATCGAGGAAGATGAAGAGGATAAACGGCTATCTGCTATCATTGCTGGTGATAGAAAACTGATAAAAGTTGACACACAAGCAGCAGATTTCACTGATTCAGATGATGAAAAAGAGGATATTGATGCTGAGAATGAAGATGGTGCAGGTGAAGATGGTGGTGGAGAGGAACAAGAAGAAGTTGCCGAAGAAGTTGAACAAGAAGAGAGTGAAGATGATGATGATGATGATGAAGGTGAAGAAGGTGAAGAAGGTAAAAAGAGAAAAACAAGAAAGAAGAAGAAAATGAAATCAAAATTAAAACCACTTGGGAAAAAAAGTGAAGATGACTAGCTACGTATGTGACAACGTGTACAAGTGTTCATAATGACATAGTGTTTATAAATTGCTTGATCTCTTGGTACCTCGCGCAACTTTTTTATTCTTTTTGATGATTAATTTACGTTCTTTGACTAATTTTGCTTTGACTAACTCGGGAATTTTTCGTAAACAATAAATAAAATACAAGGAATCAGGATCATCAGGGTCCAGGACCTCGTTGGGATACTGCTTCGGCTTCATCACCGCTTGGACGGTGGTTTTCCATGGTGTAAAGTACTCAACATCCAAATCATTTTGCTCTAAAAGTGGCAATCTTATTTCCGGATTACCAAATGTTATAACTATGAAAAGGCCATCGCTTTTCAGTAACCTATCGGCTTCAATTCGATATAATTTGGCGCTTACTTCACCCATACTAGCACACATTAAAGCATCTAATAATGCTTTATCAATAATCACATCAAAGGATCCTTCAGGCAAATCAGTGTCAACAATATTACCTTGTAACCAAGTTATTTGAGGATATCTATCTTGACATCGTAATTTTTGAGTTGCAATAGCAACTCTTGAAATATCAAATGCTGTGATATTTTGATATCCATCATTAACCATATCTTGAGGGAATAATGATGTGCCACAGCCAGCTATAAATACTTTCGCATCTAATGGCACAAGATCCCGTATAATTGGACTAAAATATGAATACTCATAATACCATTCAAATGGTTCTACTTCAGTAGAATATCTATCATCCCAAAACTCGGCGCGACCATATTGTGCGGCATCAGATACATGATTGTCAAATTCATCTTCTCCCACCTTTGGAGGAGCTAGAGCTTTCGTCTTGAGGTGATCGTATGTTCCCAATGGAACTGAAGGTGGCGGTAAACGCCCAGTGCCAGAGTACAAGTTAATCATTGAACCTAGATACTTTCTCTCCTATAATGTAATATTCAAAAATATTTTCGAGGAAATACCTCTAAGTTACTCAGACGCTAACAGATCTAGAGTCACTGAGGTCCAAATTGAGTCGCGCAATTTGAAATTCTTCGAAAAGAAGTTTTCTCTTTTCGACTTTTCGATTTCCCATTTCCACACCTAAAAAAAAGTTTCCGTTGTTATGTGACAAAATAAACAAATTAACACTAGAAGAAACTGAACCTTCTCTTCTCTTTCGGCTCGGTGATAACGACCACGCCTTCCTCCTTCTCATCCTCCTCGTCATCATCATCATCGTCGGTGAAGCACTGCTCCTCACTTAGTCGTTTTAATTCAGAGAACGAGGCGGCGACTTTCACGTGATGTGGGATGTTGTGACCCTCGTACTTGGGTAAAGGCGCTACATTTATGCTTTCGGATGGAGAGCTAACATCAACGTCACTCTTGTTGTACCCCGAACCAACGATTTCACTCCCTTGTAGCGATCCTATGAAGCCAAATATATTACTAAACCTCCGGACATTCTTGGGCGGCGTTACCGCTACATCAACAGTGGCTGCATCAGCTACAGGAATTGGAACTGTTGTTGCACTGCTATCACTATCTGGTTTTATGTCATTCATTTTTGTTTGTAAGGTTTCCTCTTTGTATGGTAGCAAATCTTTACTCGCATGCGGCAGTGATGGCTCAATATTGTCGCGCTCCAGCAGGACATAGGATCTTATCAAGTACTCCAACTCTCCCGTGTGTTGGGTTACTATGTACACACAATCACAGTACTTGGCGATTTCTACATCCCCTTGTGCAGAGAAGTCTACATTGTCTTCATCGGTGCCTTCCAATATATCCCTCATTTTCTTGTCGGGTTTTAATACCCAATAAGAGAATATGTTCTTATCGACATGAGCCACCCATTTAATAATTCTGCGATATGTATGTCGTAGTATTGCAGTTGTACCACCATCTCCTTTGGATATAAGCGAGATGGCCAAGGGTCCAACTGCGATCTCCATCTCAATCACTGGTGGATAATTGGACGAGTCCAACGGCTTGTCGTCATACTGCGCTTGCACGTTATAAAAAGTAGCGCCATAAAATGGACAACATATTCTAAGTATATGCAAGTAATCAATCTGCGCTTCAACTTTCTTCTTTCCCGCTAATCTGCTGTACGTCAGTATCACGTCGCTCACTAGGTTATCGATGGCTTCTTCATAATTAATACTTGTTTTACTATTAGATTTGTTGGCATTTTGCACCAACGACCTCATCTTAGACCGACAAGGCTCCGGAAACCTATTGATAATTCTGTCTTTTATGATAGCTGTAGTATGTTTGATGCTATTATAATCACTCGATTCTATCTGCAATTGAATACAACCAAGCTGCACTGACTCCTCGTATGTAAGGTAGTACTTTCCGCGCATCATCATCTCAGTTGCTTCCATATAAGCTAACCATAATTCTGAATTCGCAATTTTTGATTTTATATTATATTGAAACACTTCTTTACCATAATGACCATATGGATGTGATATCCATGATTTGAAAACTAATTTTGTGCCTTCAACTCCTTTAATCACATCACTCACTTTTTCACTCAACTGCAATCGATATATACTTGTTCCAATCAATTTATGAATCGCAAAAGTTGAAATGTCCTTTAGATCCAAATTAAACCTCAACTGAAGGAGCAAATCTTCCACCGTACATTGCCCATCTGTTTGCAATGTCTTTTTTGAGTTATCAACAAAATATATTGTAACTAAACTATTAATATTCGGCTGAAGAGATCGTCGGACACGGGTCTTCCGATCTGGAGTTGGCATAGCTTCAGGCTCCATTAGCAGAAGTCAATCATTAACAAGGTTGCGCTAGTATCTACAAGTCAGTCTAATCACCGATTTTAAGCCAAATTCATGCTTAAATTGTGATTACAGACTTGATTTCCGTTAAATTTTATTACAAAATTTTGCAAATTTTTTACCATTTCCTTCAAACCGGTACCTCATCTAAATATCCCCTTAAATGGTTATTAACACCCTACTTTAAGGTCAATTGTAGAAGACTCTACTATTCCCATTGTAGAAGATTATTTGAATGCGCACATTTATCCTAATGTTGCTGAATTTGAGAAGAACAAATACTGGTACTTTTGTCCACACCCAAAAGCTGATAGATCCCAAAAAAAATTTGGAGAAGAAGGTGCAAGTGTCCTTATTGCAGCAAGTTCATTGTGTCTCGTATCCATATATCGATATCGATATTGATATTGATATTGATAAAAGAACAGTATAAGTAGGAATGGCGATTTGGGTAAAATACAGTTTAGCAGTACTGCCCCTATTGCCTTGTTTGCTATTGTTTCTAGCCATAAAAAATCATGAGTTTAAAGAAAAGATATACGTGTTAATGATCCTTTCGTTGATTGGATATCTCTTAGTAGACCGACTGGTGCCTATCATTAGTCAGTATACACTCAAACGTGGTTTATGTGGTAAAGATCTAGGTAAAAAAGGTACTATTAATGAAAGCGTTGATGTTCCAGAAGCACTTGGTATTGTGAGTGGAATTGTATTTCTTGTTTGTGCCATCTTATCATCTGTTGTATACTTTTCTAATACTAGTCATCAACAAATGATATTCAATTCGGCATTATTTTCAATATGTTTTATGATTTTTTTAGGATTTACTGATGATACATTAGATTTACAATGGCGGTATAAGCTGATTCTACCTCTTACAGCATCAATACCGTTACTAACGTCATATTCTGGCGAAACGGCTGTATTAATACCAGCACAGCTTCGCTTTATATTGTGGGATGACAGTACCAAGATGCTCACTACTTTGGGGTCGGTTATTGATACTATCTTTACAGTTGATACCAATGCAGAGGGGAAAATCATCGAATTAGGACCATTTTTCTTCCTTTACATGAGCTTATTATCAGTATTTTGCACCAATTCCATCAATATCTTAGCCGGTGTCAATGGACTAGAGTGTGGTCAGGCCTACATCATCGCCGTAAGTATTTTGTTCTTTAAACTTTATGATATCTACATCAGCAGCGACCACACCAACGTGTGCGGCGACAACCAACTATTTGCAATCATTATGATTTTGCCATTTATCGCCACATCCTTAGGTTTACTACGGCATAATTGGTATCCCGCGAAGGTCTTCGTGGGTGATACGTACTGTTACTTCGCTGGAATGACGTTTGCAGTCATTGGTATTCACGGACACTTCAGTAAAACATTGTTGCTCTTATTCCTGCCCCAAATATTCAATTTCTTGTACTCAATCCCGCAATTATTTAAAGTTATTCCATGTCCAAGGCACAGGTTGCCACATATCAATGTGACCACCCGGTTGATGTCCGCTTCCACTTTCGAATGCAAGGCCTCGGATTACCAGTACTTTAAAAGCAAGAGAGGTGACGTATCGTGTCCAAACTACACGTTAATTTGTCTTATCCTACAAGTATTCGGACCGATGTATGAGGAAACATTGACGACTGTGTTACTGATAGTGCAAGTCACTTCAACTATCATTGCCTTCTGCATCCGTTACTACTTGCTACATGAATAAAGAATAGAAATAATTATGTAATAGTGTATATTTAGCTTTACTAGGTGGTGAATATCTATTTATCTACTTGCTTTTCTTGGTCTCTGCAGCTGGCGATGATCCGGTTAAGTACTTCCCAATAAAAAATTCTAAGAATAAATAAGCATAAGATGCGTACATCAAAAAGCCACAGATTAAGGTCGAGGTTTGGTTCGAGCAGTTGCCTTTGGTCTCATAATAGTAGTGGATGGACGAGCCTACAATGAACATACCACCAAACATTTGAGCTAGTTGAATACTAGTAATAAGCTCAGTTTTAAACCATTTAGGGACTATACCAAGCTCATTCATGAAGTAATAGAAGTACATGATCGCATGGACAGTGTAGTTCATGGCGATGAAGTAAATCCCTGCGCTTGACTCGGTAACATAAGAGTTCCAACAGTACAATAATACAGTGATATGATGGTACCAATGCAAGAAAATTGGTGTTTTACCTTTTACTATAGTAAAAATGGTATCAATTAGTTCCGGTAATTTGGATAAACAGAACATTTGTGCAGCTAAACCAGAAGCACTTACACCAAAATTAATACTTGCAGGTAAACAAACGGTTTCTTGAAATGAGACAGTTGTGATTAGTTTAATTAAATGTGGAACAGTTCTTATCATACCCCACGCACTGAATAATGACAAGAATAGATTCCAAGCTGCTAGTGTTGTAAATGATTTAACCTTGGGATTCTCTAGAGCCTTCTTTCTGGCAGCTTTCTTTTCTTCATCAGCAGCTTTCTTCTTGGCTTCTCTTTCAGCTGGTGTTAATTTAGCATTTGCAGCTTTTTCTTTTGCCTTTTTATCACGTTCCTCTAATAATCTAGGAGCTATCATGCATATGTATAAGATAACACAGATAATTGGATATGAATAGTTCATTTTCTTCATATGATCCAACATGGGATCAGGATCATAGTCTTTCTCATAATCAAATGGGTATAATGGTGCCCATATTGGATCATGATATAATTGTGCCACGGACTGTTTTGTCTTCTTGTTATTCATATCTCTGGCATAAATTCTGTCATTAATACCATATTTACCTTGCACATTGTGAGATTTAGGTATTAATCCTGTTTTATCGAATAAATCATTGAGAGGTTTTGATATTAAATCGTGATTTGCTGGTGTTGCAAATAGTTCATATAATCCAAAAATTATATAGAACAACAATGCATAAGCACAGATGATATCGAAGCGGGCCATCTTCGATGTATCTTTCGTGGATTGGATCGCCCAGTCACCGTTACGGGGGCCGGTTATACGGCCCGGCCCCTCGATAGGAAGAGATAAGAAAGAAGAGAAAGAAAGTAAAGAGGGGTGGGATTATGAAAGGTGTGTGTTTCGACCCTTCATCCTGCTCCTTCTCTGTATTATTTTTACTTTTAAGGCGTGGAAAATAGGTACGGTACCGGTGTGATGAATTTTTTAAAAAAAATTATTAAGTAAAAAGTGGTAGTAGGTAGATAGTGGTAAATGTCTAGTATTCAAGACAAATTGGCAGCAAAAGAGGTCGAGGTTGAGATACTCAAAGATCAGCTGTTAAATACGGTTGATGCATTGCATAATGAACGACGAAATGGTGCTAAAATGAGAAATGAAAAAAGTATAGAGAAATCCACTCTCCAACCAGCATTAGAAGTATCTAGTGCCTCAGTGAGGTCTAACAATCCCAAACCAAGTGAAAATTTGTCATCAGTAGCCGCTCCACCATCACCAAGTAATAGTGAATATGAAAAATTATTAAACTTGTATCGAATATCCGAGGGTAAGTTGCAATATCGTATGAATCAAGTTGTTGAATTTGAGAAAACGAAAGCAGAAACGAACACAATTATAAAGGAATTAAATGACAAAATTGCAGCATATGAAAAGAAGCTTCATTTAGTAACATCAGAATTGAAGAGCGTAAGCACTCAATATTATGAATGTAAATCTAAAAATGAAGAATTAGAAAAGAAATTAGAGCACGAAAAACATGTAAATAGTAAGGAAAATCAGAATAAAACTGACCATAAGTTGAGTCATACCAGCAACTCGTTAAAGTTATTACAGCAGAAAATGAGCGATGAAGAGGTCAAACATCAAGTTGAAATTGACAATATGACTGCAAACATAAAATGGTTGGAAGAAAGGTTGAATAACAGTGTCAGCACTACTGCCGATTTGATGAAACAGCTGCATATTGCGAATAGTAAATGCATTGAATTACAAATAGAAAATGATCGTTTAAATGTTTCTCTTACTAAATCCCTTGGAACGAACGAGGCATCCGAATTATATGTCATGAAATTGAAAGAGTTAATAAAGAATCAACGAATAAATACGAGTGGTGATGGCACCCAGTCCCCGGTGAAGGAATCATCAAAGCCACCTAAACCAATTAGTTTATACAATGAAACCGCGGCATCCAAGCTACGCGCAGCATATATTGCAAATAAAAAAAATGCAAAATCACTTGATGTTGCTAGCAACTTTGAAGAGAAGGAAGTGTTTATTCCCATTCTACCAGCTGCTAACGTGGACGATGTGGTCTTTGATGACGCAGTTCTTGATGACGTGAGTGTCTCGAATAACAGCATGCAATCATCTGTCGTTGAATCACTACCTTCCAGGTCAACAACCATAAGTGTAAGTAGTAAAGGGAAAGCAACAAAGAAAAAGATTACCCGCAAGGATCTCACCAACGGCGACACTAATGTCACCATCAAACACCCCAACCGTATTTCTGAAATATTGATAGAAAATTGATGTATTTATTTGCATTACTATGTAAGAGCAAAATGACGACCAAGTACAACGAGAATTACTTGCATGACATACTGTACAGAGACTGGTATGTCA
>JACCDO011807557.1_pt1 | contig 28673 bp, 10 predicted proteins | sample 7446101 | NCBI WGS metagenome assembly JACCDO01 (sample SAMN15323440, study PRJNA562643) | freshwater metagenome | isolation source: river surface water | place: USA:Blue River Watershed | collected 2017-08-16
ATTGACATATGTATTCATATACTTACAATTATTACTTTGCAGGTCTTGTTGTTCTGATGGGTTATGGAATGTTTTATCTGTTAGAGGATCAAGCCTCGAATGGAATGGCGCAATACAATCTGGCTCAGTTTAATACATATGGCTTTACTGTATATTGTGTATTCATGGCATGTGGATTGTATTTATGCATTGAGGGCTCGTTTTGGCCAATCAAGTGGGTTTTGGAGTGGTATATTTGGTATCCTATAGCATCGTTGGCGTACACTGCTGGTTTATTAAATATTTTGACTTGCAGTATTACCGTGGAGCTGTTTTCACAAGCGTTTGATGGTACATGGACTGGAAATACAGCTGATTACTATCTTATATATTTTGTCAACATTTTTTTCAGTTTAATCGTGGGATACCTGTTAAGTTTACTAATTGAACGACCTTTTATGAGCATAGCCAAAAGCGTCAAATTTTGAGTCAAATATTTGCAACGTAAATATCAAATAATTGTAATTTAATAAACACATGTATAATCCTAAATGTTTAGAGTTAAGCAATCTAAGGCTGTGTAATCAATATGTGGTTTATTTATTGTTGTAAGTCCTCTGCAAAATTAGTGTCAATTGGAGTTACACTGACTCGTCTAGAAGCCTTGCCAAATTGGATTTTTGTCGTGGAAAAATCAACTTTTTGTAAAATTTCAATTGACTGTCTCAATGTGTCAAAATCCTCTTCTTGTATACTATCTAATAATTTTTGATTCGGATTTTTCACAATATCTAATACCTTCATAACACTATCATTTCTTTGCAGATTTAAATGAACTGTTGCACCATGACTTAACGAATAGTCAACGCCTGCGTGCTGCTTATGGAAATATATTCCTACAATATCAAACATTACATAAACTAAAACTAAAAGTCCGTGAATTACTACTCGGTTATGATGATTTAAGTCTGATGTCAACACTAATAGATGGGAAACAAATAGCAGTAACTCGACGGATAAATACAATATATGTTTCAAATCCTTGGTTTTGTTTTTTAAGCCTTTATGTGTCATTCTCATAAAAATCATAACTAACGTAGTAAATGCACAACCTGTTGATAAGAATTCCATGCCAGTTTCACTGTCGTCATATAATCCATTAGTTAATATAAGCAGACTAAATGCTAAATCTTTATGACTCATAAAATACAAATAGCCATAAAAGAAATTACGCCCCGCTGCATGAATTTCTCCTTCTAACCGCTGAACGCGATCAAAATATTGCACCGCGAAGCCAAATAACAGTAATAACGCAAAAAAATATGTTGATATTACTTCAAAATTAATGTCGGTTGGTGTATGTTCCATGAGCTGAACTAGACCCTCACCTATAAACACAACGATGTAATCACCACACCTATCTTGGGTTATGTAATAATTAACAGGATAATTGTATGGGGATACATCCTTGAAATAATTGTAATACTTTTTCATATAAGCAACAAAACCTAATATTAAGTACTCAAACTCACTCGATATAAAAAATAGAGCAATACTCAATCCCGAGTTATTAACATAAACACTAACAATACAAATAATTGTAGAAATCATCAGAATAATCATCCTAGTAATATACTGTCGATAAAACCGCCCAGTTTTGTCTTGGGTAGCTGCGACAATATAAAGGATGGCAGAAGATATTCTAGCAATCAAATAACCTACCAAAAACTTTTCAAAATAAGCATAGTTTAAATTGCATTCATGTCTTTCGTAGCCATACCCATGACCTATAAAGTCTAATAGTCCCGACGAAGTCATACCCATAATTACTACACCTACTATGTACAAGAAATACACAGACCTGTGAAATATATCATCTGTATAAAATTTGATTGAGTATTCATCTAAATTCATTCGCAAATGAAAAAAAATTGAAGCAATTGAATATATGATAATAATGACGCGTGAGTCAATCTCACATCCTTGTAAAATCGCAGATAATCTAGTTGCTACAGCAACATACAACAAATCAATAAAAAAGTTATTCCACGCAACTGCTTCTTCACTGTTTCCCATGTATATTCGATTACCACCGATAACATCATTTTGCCAAAGATATTTTGGTTGAAATCCATGATAAAATAAATGAAATGGTTTTGATTTCCTCTCGTTATTTGCATCTTGAACACATCCTTCATCATCTTTTTTGGTAGTATTCAATTCAGGCGAATTATTATTTGGGTCAGCTGAGTGCTTAGTTTCATGATAACTAGGCTCATTAAACGTAGAATTTAAAGATATTACCGATTTACTAGTGACTTTTTTGTTACCCTTAGTAACTTTAACTTCTGGTAATGGATTTTCAACTTCGCTTTCAGAGCCAGGCACGTCTTCGCTGTTCCGCAAAACCTTCGAATCCGCCCTTTCCATCGCAGGATCCCAGCCAACGGTAGTCAAGCAAAGGAGAGTCTTTCGTTACCTCCCTCAAGCCTCTGGAGGTGTGTCCAGGATTTCATATTTTTTAAAACTCTTGTCAACCGGCACCGGTACCAAATTCACAGTAACTGATACAGTTGCAATTATTCACCTGTATTCATCGAAAATTTCACGTTTTAATGTTTGAATTATATTGCTTTTTTATGGCAAGTTTAAAGATGTATAGATGTAGCTCATTTTTCAGGACCTTTTCCAGCCTGAATTTCAGGCCCTGAATGGTACCTACAAGGAAGATCCCGGAAGAAAATTTCAAGAAATTAAGAAAAGAAAAGAAAATGCTGCGATTTGCATACTTCCTTGTCATATGCATTGTAGTGTCGGGGATACCCGATCCTCTACTCGATGCAGTTTCGGCTGCGGACGAATATGCGGTAGAGAAAATGATGAAAAAGGACAAAAATATTATTTCTAGTGGAGAACTACCTGTAGAAATTGATCGATTAGATCATTATGGTCGTTCGCAATTGCTAAATTGTGGAGCTAGCCCCCCAGCACTAAAAAAAGCGACCGAAACAGATAAATCTTGCGTGAATATTGTAAAAATTTTATTAAAAAATGGGGCAAATTTAACAGTAGTTGATAATTACGGCGAAGATGCATTATCATTGGGTGTGTACAGAGGATATTTTAATCTATGTACTTATTTAATAGATAATGGTATTAATGTTGATAGACAAGATAATAATAGGAAAACTCCTATTATGAAGGCTGTTGCGCATGGATTTAAAAATATTTTTGATTTATTAATACAGCATAATGCTAATGTATTATTACAAGACTCTGATGGAATGACTCTATTACATCATGCTGTCAGATTGGCGGCATCAAATAATACATTTGTTCCTTTTCTGACACATATAATTAAAACGTTAAAGGCACAAAATACGTCATTTATGGTTGATACTTTAAAGGACAATGATGGCAGAACCGCATTACACTATGGTGTATTATTACACTGTATGCAATGCTGCAAAAGTTTAGTCGAGGCGGGTGCTGATCCTAGAGTCACTGATGCATTTGAAATATCTGCAACAAGAATGGTTTCTGAAGAATCTGAAGAATTATTACATTTTTTATTAGAAACTACCGTCACAAACATTGAGAATGAACACAAAAAATGGTTACAGAAAAATGAATTGTAGACACAATTATAATAACTAACTTACAAAATATACAAATAAAATATTGAACTTTAGCAACAAATGGTGTACATGAAGTAACCACTAAGTAAAACGTTGTAAATGAAGACTATAAGCAATAACAAGTTTTGTCTTTCGTCACGAGTTTTGCTAATGATGTTAGCATTTAAGCTTTCGGTATTATCATTTGCTATATTATCACTATTAGTGCAAGTGTTCACTGGACAGGAAACAATTTCTGGACAGTTACAAGTTTCAACTGGACAATTAAATATTGCAGTATCAATAATTGTTTTATCAATTTTATTCATTTCATTAACTGAAATATCATATTTTAATTTATCTAATTTAGAAGATACGTCTTTTACTCCATATAGAATTGGTTCTAATGTAAATATTGGTCTGTTTGTTTGTACTTGATGCATATTACTACCAAGTAATTCGATGTTTTTATTAAGCGATTCTTGCCTCTCTTGAAGTACATTAATAGCTATCGTGATATTCTCTTGATATTTATCTAGAGTAATCATATAATTTTTTAATTTTTCACCATATCGATTAATCCTAGCATAGTCTTCATTCTTGATATCAACATATGACTCGTTGTTATTGATATACATGTAGGTATAAACGATGCTTCCGAATGAAACTAACAACAATAACAGCACGACTATGCCTCCTTTCTTCTCACTCATCTTCTACTTATTTTTCAAATCATAGGAACTAGTAGAACTACCGTGTGGTATTTTGAAGGACCGTTCAAAATCAAATCAATATCATTTGAACGGTAATATTACCTTTGAAAAATATTGAATTTTTCCAGGTGAAATCCATGGAAGTGTTTTGTATGTCCCTTAACGCAACAAATATGGAATCAGGTTTGAAATTCTATGTCTTTTCTAGTGCTCCACTTCCACGCTTGGAGTTCATATTAGCCTCGGCACCATAAAGCTGATTATTACAATTATATTTCTCAATAATATTCAATATAAAACTATTCCCTCCTGTATACAGAAGAAACAGTGACCATTATAGCTGGTAGTCCGGATTCCGGAACTGAATCTACATATATATAACTTGAATTTTCGAACGGTAGAGCAAACAGCCACGATGATGCCGAGGGACCCGCCATTCTCCACCACGAAGCCCAAGTACGACCTGTCCACATTCACTGGCAGGTTGATGCATTTCATCGATATCACAGAGCCATCAACCTTGTTTTATTCAGATGAAAAGGTAATGGAGTCGAAAACTATACTAGAGAAGTACAACACAACAGGATATATGTGTGGGACTGACAGTGATATGTGGTCGCATAGAAAACTGGTTGATGCTGCGATTCATCCGATATCTGGCGAAATTATACCGAAACCGTTTAGAGTCTCTGCAATTGCACCTGTTAACATTCCAATTGTATTTGGAATGCTTATCTGTCCAGCGTCTAATGTTATTGGTAGGAACATTTATTTATTATTCAAAACTTTATAATTATTTTTATCATATATATTTACACAGGAACTATGGGTTTACATTGGATAAATCAAAGCTATAATACTGCTTGTAATTATTGTAATCGTTCTGGCAATGCGCAAACATTTGAACAAATGGCAACCTCGTATATTTTAGCTGTAACAAGTGCTTGTACGTTTGCATTTGGCTTAGGAAAATTATATGAAAGAGCCCCATTACATATTAAAAAATATGGTGGATTTATTATCCCATTTTTTGCTACTTCAGCGGCTAATATTTCGAACATATCACTAACAAGAGCGGATGAAATTATGAATGGTGTTCCCGTCAAAGATTCGTCGAATAATGTAGTTGGTATGAGTAAAATTGCAGGAATCCAAGGAGTGATGCAATCTGCAGTTACTCGTTGTGTATTGGTACCATTTTCATGCCTATGTTTGCCTCCACTATTTATGGGATTATTTAAAATGCTAAACATATTGCCTAAAAATCCTAGAGCGTCACTTTTGGTAGAATTAGGAGTTATATATGCTTCATTGCAAGCAGCATTACCTGGCGCATTAGCTGTTTATCCTCAAACTGCTACTTTTGAACCAGAAAAACTAGAAAAATCGTTCCACCATTTAAGTGGGAAAGGACTTTTGTTTTCCAATAAAGGATTATGAGTAGATATTTTTAATTTATGCTTTGTTAAAATTGTACATTATATATAGTGCGAAAATTCTAAAATGCTCTTGAATATTTCTTTATCTCCATTAATATTGTTGCGGTAGTAATTATGTCCTTAGTAAAACTTGGAGGTCTAGTAAATGATTTTTTAATAATATCTTGAAATCTAGTATAGTATAGAAGTAATTGAGTTAGAACTTGTTTCAAAATTTCCATTCCATTTCTAAAGTTTGCAAAATAAGATAATACATTATCATTTATCTGCTGAATTCCACTACGCCAATTAGTTGCAAATTCGTGGACGTATCCTTCAACTACAGTCTCATCAATTATACTTTTATCACTGGTGGTGGACTCTACAAGCTTGCGTTCAGATTCTGTTACAAATGATATGAGGTACGGAAATGACACCCTGATCTCGTCTTCGGCAAAAAGTTCGCGTTGTTTCATCAAAAGATCATCAAATTTTTGTATTTCTTCACTGGAAATCCTTCTTTCTTGAAATACACTTAAAATTTGATCATAATTATTTATAAGAAAAACTTTTCTCTCTTTCGCATTGGGGAACAATAGTGACATTCTATCTAACAATGCAATTATTTCTTGTCTCATAAGCTGTAGATCGTTTTGTAACATATTATCACCACCACCCCCAATGGCATCAACAGAACCATTTTGCAATGACAACACTGAAGCGACTAATTCACCATAACGTCTAGATACATAATGCGGTGTCAGATCTAATGTACCCAATCTTTTATGATTAGCGTTTTTTATAGATTTTAAATTTTCATCGAATACAATCTTAAACCTAGGCCATAATAGCATTGAAATTCTATCAAAGAAAGCATCTAATACGGGAACCCGTCTTCTTTGCATCACCATTCGCTGACTATGAGTAATCCTAATCATTAAAAGCAACCCCACAATATCATGACATTGAAATAAATAATTTTCTAAATTTTCAAGAATCAATGACAACGTTCTACCGAATATTTTATTGAAAGTGTCCCGAGTGTTTGTTTTAAAAAAATCTATAATAAATAGAAATTCATTGGTGGCAGCATCACTCAAATGTTTTATAATTGATCGTATTATAGCTTCATAGGGATATTTCTGTGATTCTGCGGAGGCTACATGGATTAAAATAGGACCGCTTTCAATTTGATCTAGTATTTTATCTCTATCTCCTAATGAAAATGAGTCATATCGTTTAGTAAAATTAACTTTCTGTGTAAAAATAGATTTTAAGTTTGCTTCTTCTACAGCAATCAAATCATTTTTTGATGACATGACTAATTCAAACTTTGACAATTGCGAATAGTATGTCTTAAATAAGTTTTGTAGAGTTTTACCCATGCTCTCTATGTATAAAGTTCTTAAATCTTCGCCTACAGGAGTTGCTTCTGTCAGTACAAATTGAAGTAATGGTGCATATTTTAATAACGAGTTTTGCTGTAATACTTGAATATTAGTTTTTGGCTTCCGTAAAGCATTAAATTGAGTCGTAAAATAATCGCGCACCTTAGAAATAACTCTAGCTTTAAGTTTTTCAAGTTCAGGCAATAAAGATTTGGCTGTATATGTATCAATAGGCGCTAGCGTCAAAGAAGAACCATCTTTTGCAGGTTTCATTTGTTGTAAATATTTTAATTTGTTGCTTAATTGGATTACGGAATCTAAAAACTTTTCGTTTATTTCTGACGCAGCAATATTTTCTGCCATATCTGATGGTATGCATGAATTATCAACAAATTTGAATAATTTTTCTTCGGCAGCACGCCTATTTTTTAATCTTATACTCATTGACATAGATTCATCCTGTAAGTACTTTATTTCCTCAGATATTTCACCTAAATCTGCCTGAAAACCGAGTAGCATCTCTTGCATTCTGCCTAACACTGAATCACATTCTTGCATTTGTTTGTGTAAGTCTACCACTTGTTGTCTATTATCAACGTATTGCATAACCGCCTCCATTTCTGCCTCTCGAAGTTCTTTTTCAAGTTCATTACCGTATTTCTTTAAGTCAACACCCCGATGCAGCGCTTGCTGCACGGTCTCATCCTCTTGAAATGTCAGTAAATCCTCGCCTATTTCATCAAAGTCGATTTCAATATCCATTTGCAGCACTCTGTGCGTGTTCGGTGAAGATATTGGGGCAACAATCCGGCGAAATAAGGCGGATGTGATTATTGTATTGTAATTGTGCGCGATGGGGTTTCTTGAAAGATTGCGGCCCAATGGTATTGTCCCTTATCTTGTATCTTGAATGGTGAGCACTAACTAAACATATATTGCGAAAATAATGAATACTAGTTCAAATATACTTCCTTCGCCAGTGTTTAGAATCAAGTTATGCTAAAACAGCAAAGGTATCGTCGTATTCAAAACCGATGATATTACGTTGTTTCAACATCAATTGATTAAGCAGTTACATACCACGATATATATCACGTCAATTACAACTCAGTAGAAACTATGCTACAAAGAATAAATAATTATCGATAAAATTAATTTACAATAAGTGATTCAACCCTAACTGTTACTTTTGACCAGTAAATCAAACATTAAGTATAGCACCAAATATCATATCGATATGACCCATAATGTTCCCTAATTTTAAATGTTAACAAAATTACCAGTCTTAGCCCGACTCCTCTGGGTGGATATAGAACCGGCGGGCATAAATTCAAAAATATTCATTTCAAGTCGATATTGGTCGTCTGAGCATGGCTTCCAAGTCACTGAAAGTGAGCATCCTCGAAGGAAGGCAGCTGCAGAATCTTTCGGGCAAGGTGCGGTGCGAAGCAACGTTGACTCAAAGTTATCCTTTTAAAGAAAGTACACAAAAATCGAAACTTGTTGATGAAAATTTTAATAATCCTGTTTGGTCCGACGCTAATTTTGAATGGTAATGACATATTTTTACAATACATACGATAATACTAATATACTTATTATTTTGTGCAATTAAAGGGACATCAAAGATTATGACAGTAAAGAGAGTAATTTAGTGATAAAAGTTATAAGTGAAGGTGATAAAGTCGGTGATATTACATTCTCCCTTATAAGTATAATTGAGAACAAAGAAATGAAATTTGACTCTACTCCAAGACTGTAAGATACCATTTTATTATATATATTAAGTTTATATTCTCATTGAAAATCTTATCGTATTAGTTTTAAATTAAACAATAATAGAGGAGTGTTACGTATTTCAGCTGGAATTATCAAAGGTGATACGAACTCTTCAAACAAGTCGAATACCGAACTTGCAGTTGGATCAAGAATTCGACGTCGAATAAGCGGTGAATTTGTCAAAGGAACGGTAACAAGAGTAAGGCTTGGAGGAAAAGCTTTCGATATTTCGTTCGACAATGGCAACAAAGAAATAGGAGTAGGGAAAGACCAAATAGAATTAATATCACAAAATACCCAAGAAGAAAACACGGCAAATAAAGAAAGTATAGAAGAAGGCTCACGAGTGGAAGGTAACTACAGAGGTCGTGGTAAATGGTATCCCGGCAAGATAACTCGAGATCGCTATGACGGCACATATGATATAGCATATGATGATGGCGAGAGTGAGACTAGGGTCGAGCATGAATTTGTAAGGAAATTAAGTTCTAAAGATGTTGAATCTAAATATGAGGCCAAGGATTCTAAGGAAGAGTCCAAGGATAGTAGAGTTTCTAGTGCGGATTCGGAGCACCGAGCAAAATACTTTTCTGATAAAATTAGTTCAGAGCCACCGGTTGTTGCTCAATATTCTAGAGGCAACAAAGTTGCTTGTTATTGGTACCGACCATTGCCATACGGATGCTCTAAGCTTAATTTACGCCCAAAAGCTGCAGTGGTACTTAAGTTTAATACAGATAATACTTATACAGTCGAACTTGAGAAGGATGGATCCATTATTGATGATGTTCCTCCGCAATATTTGAAGGATTGGTCTGTTGCCACAGAAGACCTTAACCACGTTGTAAAAAGTAAGGAGGTCAATATATGGGCAGCCGTTATGGAAATGGCTAAGAAATTTACAAAGCAAGGAAAGATAAAATCGGACATACCTTCTCTTGATATGATAAGTAGAATGAAAGATGTAGATAACATGACCAAACTGAAGAAAATTCTTGGCGAAAATGTCGTTACGCTTTTTGTAGAAGCATTCAAAGATGAGGATATAAATCATGACAAAGAGTTAGACTTTAAAAGTATATTAAAAGCATTTGATGCTTTAGGTGGACGTGCCTCTGTCAATGAGTTGCGTACATGGACTAAGATCGCTGATACAAATGGAAAATCGAAATCACATTTGGCTATAGATGAATTTATTATTGCTTTTGCCAATATTTTCCACGCAGTCGTTGATCCAAATGTAAAAGGTATTGAATCTGTAGGAAAATCTTTAGGCTTATCCGGGGAATGGAAAAATATGGCTGGTTTTGCCAAAAATTTCGGTAAAAAACTTTTGTCAAGTCTCGAAAATGCTTTTGATACTTTTGCGAAAAAGGATGATGCAGGTGTCATGAGGATGTTTGCCCGCGACCTTTTAGAGGCTTTCCATAAAACTGGTTATGCTATAACAGTAACAAGACTTTCAGATTGGATGCATGAAACGGATGTTCACCCTCAAGACTCCCTTACGTTAGCCGACTTTGCATCAATATTTTCTTTCTTTTTTAATCCATCGAAGATGCCTACTAGAGAACAGTCAGAGCATACAGTAGCTAATTTGACTCTCTCGGAAATAGCGGTATTAATGTTACAGGAAGAACGATGGAGAGGCAATATGGAACAAATGGTCAATTTTATCCAAAGGTTGTGTTCTGGTAGATCCGCTGCATTGGAAGATGTAATAGTCCGTATTAGAGACGCTTTCGAATCTCTAGATCCCGATAAAATTGGCGAAGTGTCTATTTCTAGTATAAAGGATATTTTTAGAACAGCTAAACTTTCTAATGCAAGTCTAGATTTAGGTGTTAAAAGTTTCACCGAAAAGATGAAACGACAATCCAGGGGTAAATTTTCGTTTCCTGAAATATTTGAATTCTTTGGTCCAGTCATCCAAGATGCTGCGGATGCTACCGTTAGCATAGCTGAAGCATTTGCCATGCTTCGCTTGCACCTAGCCACTGCTGATATACGTTTATGTGCGGACATGGCAATGAAAGTAGTTGATAATGTTATCAATAATGCTAACAATTCTAAGTTCTGGCAAATAAATGTAAAAAGCGAAGAGTTTTTCCTCAAAATATGGCAATATGATGGCGGAAAAGTTCTTATGAAAGCTATTGGATTTGGCGAAACATTTGAAGTTTCGGGGGGAGATGGGAAGGTGAGGACGATGATATCATTAAAAGCATTACCTAGTGATCTCTCTAAAGTCTTGAAACTTCCGAATGAAATTATCAATTCTTTAAAAAGTAGGCGGTATGAGATTGATCAGGAAATTGTTGCAATGGAAGGTGCACCAAGCGTTTCTTCGGCAATAAGAGAAATGCGATCTAAGCATACTATACATGAAGTTAGAAATGCAATCGACACAGCGCTAATAATCGTTAGAAATATTTTAACTCAGCCCAAAGATATCAGGATGTATCGAATTAAAAGAGGAAACCCTCAATTTCATAGTTCCCTCGGCAGACTACATGGAAGTGATTTACTTATGCGTTGTATTGGATTTTCAGCCGGTTCAGATCGTAGTAAAATTTCTCAAGATCCTTCGGAGAATGTAGACGCTCTAGATTTGAGCACATCTGGTATATATGTATTGAAATCAATGTCTACAATTGATATGCAAGTAGACATGACATCACAGGACTTGTCCAAATTTAAATTTCCTTCATTAGACCCAGAAACAGAACGCTTTTTAATGAGAAGAAAGGCGGATTTAGAGTTAGCTTTACGACATTTTGACAACAAAGTAGATGATTCTGCTTCCGGTACTGTCAAAGATGCTGCTCGTGTACTCGGGACTACTGCGACGTCACTTAATGAGCGATCTGCTAAAATTCGTAAAACTGTCACTGATTCTACCAATAAGGGCACCAAGGATAAAAGTGTAGAAAAGGGTGCACATACTACCAATACCAAAGCTAAGGGGGGCGAATTCACTGTAAACTCGTTGAAATTATTCTTGCAGGGTGCTACCGCAGCCCAACAAGCACAAATTTGTATGATTAAAGAAGTTTTTGAATTAATGGATGCAGACAAAGATGGATTACTATCCGTCGGTGACGTAAGAGCATATTTCCGAGCTATAGGGCGCAATGCGAGTGATTTAGTTACGCGCAAGTGGATCAGAGAACGTGATATAGATCAAGATGGTGCTGTTTCTTTGGCTGAATTTGTTGGTAGTTATTCCCATCAACTTGATCCATCCAGTAAATTTGGACCAAAAACTGAAGATTCTGGTACTGCTGAAGTTTCCCCAATTGCAATTGCTTTTGGTACATTAAGACTTGGTAATAATCCTATTGATGTCTTAGAGGGATGTAACGTCGCAGAGGAGTATATTAGACGAGTATTGGATAATCCATCTGTGCAATCATTTTGGCGAATACAAATAAGCGACGAGTTGTTCCAACGACGAATCGGTCGTCTATTTGGCGGCGTGAAACTGATGACATCCTTAGGATTTCAGATTGAAGACAACGGTCAGGTTCTTGCACTACGTGACAATAATGGTAAAGTCTGGACCACCATCCCACAAGATATACGAGTATTATTAAATTCTAGATTAGAAGAATTAATTTCTCATAAACAGGCAATACAAGAACCTACCATAAGTAATGTTGCCGCAGTTTCGTCAGCAATTGAAAAGTTAGGTGATAATATAACTTCGTGCAAATCATGGGAATCAGCATTAGAAGCTATACTTCTTATTATAACAAATATAATACGAAATCCTGGAAATTCTAAGTATTACCTGATTAATGCTAGTAATCCTTCATTTCACAAGCGAGTTGGAAGTATTCAGGGTTGTCTAGAAATTTTGATTTCTTTAGGATTTCGCGAGGAAGAAGGTGGATCATTAGTCCTACCTATAGATTCTAACTTAAAAGTACTTGAAGCAAGAAGATTAGAACTTGAAGTGGGTATAAATCTTTTGCGTCATCGAATAGCTAACGATAAGAGTTGCATAAATGACAAGGATAGAAAAGATGCGAAAAATTCGAAGGGCAGTCCTACCCGTGATAAAAGTAAGGCGAAAAAAGAGTCTAAAGAGACAATATCTGATACAAATAAGGAGGAAAAATTAAATACCAAAGCCGCTTTAAAAGACGCAAAAGAGACCAAAGTCAAAGACGAATCAGTCGATAGCAAAAAAATTGCCGATACTTTGCAAGAAGAAAAAACTAAAAGATTAATGGTTGAAACAGCATTACAACAAACGAAAGCATTAGTGCACGAGTTGCAATCTCAAGTTTCATCACTTCAAGATTCCGAACGCCGAAATTTAAATGCTCGGCAAAGTCTTACAATAAGTAGGCTAGATTCGATCGAGAAACAAGCTGTCATGAAGCAAGCACAGGCTATGGGTAAGGATAGTTTCGCATTTAAAGATACTAATTTTGAGAATGCTTCCCCTAATGTTAAAGAACAACTAACCAAAGTGAAGTCCTCTGAACTACACAGTAAAGATGATAAGAAGGAGTATCCCGTAACAACTCTGTCAGTTGCGGCACAGGCGGGTGATCAAAAGCTTGAAATAAAAGATAATGCTTATTTCAGGAATACTATGAAGGTATTAATCGGTGCAGGGGCAAATATTGAGATGCGTGTTGTCAAGGGGTTGGGAAGTATAATTATTGACAGACCACTTATCCATAATCATCCTGTAGGTACAATTATACGAGGATTTCCTTCAAATGTTAGTGGTACTGCCAAATGTGATCATATATTATCCCAGGAATTCATGCGTAATATTTTGGAGGAAATCTATGAAACTGCGGTATTAATCGGGGATCAGAATTTATTGGACAAAGAGATAAATGATGTTTACTCACATAGAGCTGTTTTAAATCATAGCTACACTTACGAAGTTGGTAACTCGATCCAGCTCAATGACACCAATATTGTTAAATGTATGATTTCTACGAACGACTCAAAAACGTTGATTTCGCATAACAATGGATTATCAACACTTGAGTTTGCACTAAGTGCTTGCGAATTAGTAGTCTTATTCCAAGAATTGACATTTAAATGCTCCTTACTAAGTGATAGTATGGACCATTCAAACGTTGGTATCACGGCAGATGAATTTATGAATCGTGTAAAAAGCGATAATTGTATGCAAGGTATTTTCGAGAAACTTGCATCTATTTATTTGATTTCTACGGATAGGTTATTAGAGCAGTGTTTTGATACTCCAAACAACAGCATATCTTGGGGTGGTTATTTAACTATTGTGAAACCTTCATTTCACTCAGAATCAATGAAAATTCCATTTAAATTCGATAATTTAGACTCCTTGAGTTGCACAGTGTTGTCGCAATTTTTTGAATTACTCGATCATGATTGTGATGAACTCATTAGCGATGTCATCGCTTTGTCGTCTTTTGCCGAGTTAGATGGTATAGCAGCTAATATTCACTATTTTAATCAAGCGTTGATTGCCACCACTGGTTCCGAATGTAACGGACACCTAAAGATATCATTAAGTACGTATGTATCTTTACGCTATGAATATGCCAGAATAAATAAGACTCATCCTGCTGGTCTTCGATTGTATGGCCGCATTCTTTGTTACCAATTTGTTGATAGCAAATCTGTTGATGGATCACAGTCGGGATTATTATCTGCAACTGAGTTGTCAACTTTATTGCCTATGTCAATTTTGGACAGTTTAATATTACCAGTTAATAAACCTGTTTCCTATGTGCTGAGCACAGTATTCGATCCTGTTACAAAATCGATGATAACAGATATTGTAACTGGTGGCATTTGTTTTGGTCGAGAAAACCGGCTTTATGCTGTACCTTGTGGAGGCGATGATATTGTAGAATTATTGTATAATGATAAGATAGGTCTATTGTACGCATTATCAAAAATCGGAGTCGTTACTGTGTATGATAGCACCAGCTATAATAAATTATTTGAACAACGAATTATTTGGGCCGAACCAATCCCAACCAGGCGTGTAGAAGGTAATGAAAGGTTTGATAAATGGAGAAAAGATAGTGGAATAGGGTACCAAGGGGAAAATACCGATTTAATGATTAGAGCTAATGAGACTGTATCAACTTCGTCGTCTTTGTCGTCGTTCATGTGCAATTTAAGTGAAAAAGTAAAAATTATGGCAACTGATGATGATTGTTCAGTATTGGCCATTAACTGTGCACTGACATCAGATTCTATTTGCTTCCTTGACCCTATGTCATTGCATAGGATTTATAGGGTAAAAGCACCTACCACTCTGAGCACCACTCTTACTGATGCTATCCAATCAATTTCATGCGGTCAATTTAAAAGTGTGCCATCGCACATAAATTCACAGCAACTCTTCGGTGTAATTTCTGATTTATCAGTTTTTACAAAAAAATCACTTCTCATTTGTAAAGTCGTTGGCAGCAAATCATTGATGGTCATGAGTATGCTTACTGGTGAGCCGTTATTGGATTTACTTGGGCACACCGCTCCCGTTACATGTTTGCTTACACACGAAAAATCGGGATACATTTATTCAGGATCAAGCGATGCGACAGTTCGAGTATGGCGTTCAGATGATTGTATATCACATCGATTGGCCGTGGCAGGCTTTGAGGATGCATCCACAAAGAAAGTTGAATCTAGATTAACAAAAGTTGTTGCTCCCTCGACGAAACATTCGTGCAAAAGTATATTTTCATTATTATGCAGTGCTCTGAAAGTAGCACCTCGATGGCGTAGTGGTAAAATATGCGGATTTTTCGATGGAGATGAATTTTATGATGTCATGAATGATATGTGTAGTGTCGAAGTAATGTTCGATAACGGATGTGTTCAATGTGTCAGTAATCATATACTATTACGTAAGCCTGCCGAAGTCCAAAAGGCTCCGAATGGTCCGCCTATTTGGAGCAATGAAGGTGCGCAGTTGCGTAAAGGTTCCATTGTTAGTATATACGATGTAGATCCTGAAGATATCACAATGATTTTATGTAGACATTTAGGTGCTTCAAGAAATACGCAGTATCCTGTGCACAGAATAGGTTTAATGTTAGCATCTATCTTACAAGGTGTTAGTGACGAAGTAGATGCTGAGACTATTGTAGAAGCAACAGGCTTAGATTCTAATGGTTTTACAACTTTCAGTAGTATCATCAAAAGAATCGTGTCCCGACAGGACAAGTTTAGTAGTAAATGCGATAGAGTCTTATGTGGCAATTTTGCATCAATTGTTTCGATTGCGTATTTAGAGACATCTAAACTTTTAATAACTATGGACATTGATGGCTGTGTATGTGTTTGGGATCCTTGTTGCTTTAAAGTAAGCCTGAATGTAAAAGGTATAATAGAATCACCGTCCTTTATTGGCAAAGATGCATTTTCAATGGTAGCGAGACACTCTATCGGTAACAAGACTGAAATAATGTCAACATCGATATTACCAGTTATAGATAATTCTAACAAGGGATTTATTCTTGAAACTAAGGCTCTAATGAAGGCGTACAGTATGGACTCCATTTTCAAAAGTGATAATTCAGTCATTATACGAGGTTTTATTTACGTTATGAAAGATTTAAGCTTCCATACAATTGAGAGTAGTTGTTTCCTTCCTGGTCTGGTCGCAATGTCATCTCCATCATTATTTTTTCAGTCTGACGAGTTTTCTATGAATGAAACCAAACGCAACAAAAATATGAATTTAAGTGATATTTATGTACATCGAGATGATATTATCCGAATAGTGTACACAGTATCTTGTGCTCATTCGTCGATTAAAGATTTAGCATTGGATCTTCAACAGTATGGTGTGCTTAGTCGAGGTGTAACAACGACACCAAGTGCAATGATCGAAGTTTCTTGTTTTGAAAGGTTACCATTGTGGTTAGAAAACGTTAGACATCAGAAAAATTATGCTACTTCCAATTCAAAGTCTTTATCCGGTGTAATTATTGGTGCTCAAGATAATTTTTTGAAGGTTGCATTGGATTATTCCAACGATGTTGTTCATATCAACCATAAAGATGTAATCCGATATTTTGACAAGTATGAGCGCAAAAAACATTTTCAAAGTGACGTTTCAAGTACGATACCCAAACATAATGTTGGCACAAGAGTGGAAATCGTGAATAATGATCCTAGGGTTTTTAGCAATAAATCCTCCGAAGTTTTACTTGTTTCAGTTCGTTCAGATAAATCAACCTCAATAATCCCATTATGTATTGGCAGGTCATCGTTTCCTATTGAGGCGCTATACTGTGATCAGTTGCTTCACAGTAGTGTGACAATTCAGTTAAGTAGATCCTACATTAAAATGACAGAGAAAGCATTAAATAGTTCATCATGTTACGCATATTTACTGAATCTATGGAATGGATCGTGGCGCGGTCACCACGCTATCTTTGCAAGTAATACTATGAAAACTTTGCAGAACGTTCACGATAGTAACTTTAATCACTCTCACGAATTATCCACAGTCACGGCATTTTCCTCAACTGAAAGAAACGTTACTTGGCATTCACTACAATGTTATCTACAACTTGCAGCAATTCAAAGAGCACCTTTGAATCATCCGTTGATGCAATATTTAGATAGCTTATCCGATGGTCATAATTACATAGACATTTTTAGTAAAATGAAATTGTCAACTGAATATCAAGAGCAATGGCAAAATGTTGTTGAGAAATACCAAATGAAGTGGATCGGAAGATTAGGACTACATGCCGAGGAAGTGTATGGGAAAACTTTTAAAATACACCTGTCTGATGTTGAGCATGTCTTTTCGAAGTTTTCTCTAATCAATTCTGACCAACTAGTGGATGAATTTGGGCGTTATTCGGTCCACATTATTTCGCTGTTGTTACAGAATCAAGTGTCCATGCTATCATCCAACGTCTCTATTAGAGACGTTGTTGTTAGGAAGCAAAATGACCCAATTGGTAGATTGATGTTTCAGCATTTCTTGAATGGGGCGTTAAGTGCTTATGATGGTGCAATACCATATGCTGTTATTGATGCACTTCAATCTCTTCTATCTTATTTCAACGCATTGGCTCAACCACTCTTATCTGCAGTAAGAGATGTCAAATGCACTTTAACTTTAGTTAGCAATATTTCGCCTAAATCAATAGATATTCCCCGTGGACAGTTTACTGTTTGTGACAGTGTAGAATCTGAAGTTATTCATCCCGGCTTAAGAGTTGAAGTTTGGTCTGGTAATCGCACTCGGAATCAAGATACCAGTATGTACAACTTTTTAGTTTGGAAACTCGCCTCTAGAGATGAAAATCCCGCGATTTTTACTGCTTTAAGTAGATCAGTTCAACATATATTGAATATTCAAAAAGATTGCCCATATTTGTTGCGTTACTTGGAAGGAGTTACTTTTTCAGGTCCAATTGATACAAGTGGTATCACCACATTCGAATGGAGTCACTCGTGCAAATCTTTGCAATCTGTATTAAAATTTCACGGACCTTATTTTCAGCGAAATAAGCTTGAAGTTTTTAGAATTATCGCATCCCAACTCATTGATGCGGTGATCGACATAAATGATAGAGGATTATTACTCAGAAGTCTGAGTCCATCATCAATTATTTTAGATGAAACGGGATTAGCGGTTCGAATTCTTCCTCTGCCCACAGCTTGTGATATTAATGCAATTATTGAGTCAGAAACTGGATGTTTTGACGATGAAGCAATTAAGTTATACTTAGCAGCTATATCATCTGAAGCATCTTTAATTTCTTGCATTCCTAATTTTGGTGAGAGACAAGACTTCGCAGTTCACAACTGGGATGCTTGGTCGGTAGGGGCGTGTTTATTCCACTTAGCGTTTGGATATTCCATACATTCAACTACACTTTCATCCACTCAAGACCATAGTAAGCAAGGAGGAAGTCAAAATACTAGTGCTGCTAATATACTATTCAGAATCATGGAATCAAAACTCCGAAATTCAGGAGATCCATCTCAACTAATAAACTCATTACAAATATTATTTGACTCGAAGAGTCAGAACATATTGTTTCAGTTATTTGAAGATGTTACTGGCGAATCCAGTAAGCGTCTATCGACTTTTCTACAAGATTTTTGCTCTTTATCTCCATCATTTGGTCTCACTAGTGACGCAGCTAATATTTTATGGGACAAATTAATCCAAGCTATATTCGTCAAGATAGCTTCTGGAAATCAGACACTTTGTTATTTTAGAGAAAAAATGGCAACAATACCGAAAGATTGTTCCATTTCATCATTCAAAGATCATTTTAGCGAGTTATTGGGAATTCCAGTGACTAAACAAGAGTTTGAAATGTTAGTCGAAAGTTTGAGTATGTCGATTAAGAGCAGTCCTTTTAATGAAAAGTTCACGAAATCTATGAAATCAATATCAGGTTTATTGGAAGAGATTTATATGTACGGTTCATTCCAGCAACTATTATCATTTTTAAGCACTTGTTTATGTTCAGAATCCCAATTTTTGTCATTAGCAGACTTGCGTCGTATGCCACTGTTCAATGTGCATGATTCTAGCTCTCGTTTGAAAGCATCCCAAGAAGCCAAATTATTGCTAAGTCCATTTGCTAATGCTACCGATTTCGTTGATTATTTGAAAGCACCAATACTGAAGCACATCAGTGTGGCAAGTAGTAATGCACCTGTAGACGCAGACGTTTTAGCCATGTCAAACTCAATCGGTAGAATTGAAGAGCTACTTGAATTCAGTGTCAACTTTATTGTAAGTGCTGAGCATAACAGTATCGGTCCATTGTTGACGTCGTCCGGAGCAAATACAGAATGGTTGATCTCCAATTGTATCGAAATTGTAGCCTTGTTGTCCTCTACTGGACTGATATCACTAATTGCATTGGTTACATTACAGTTTCTCGGCACGGACATTGCTCAAGTCAGCGATGATAAAGTTATCAAAGGCTTAGAATCGCATGACGTAAGAGGATTGTCATTGGGATCTAAATTGTTGATGAGGGTTGCGAAGTTTATGCAGTACATTGCAGGGTGCATAGCCACCACTTCCAGGAGTATTCTATTGTATAATATGTTGTCGTCAGATAATCTCAAATCTGGTAATTCAAAAATGCGATGCCGTCAAGCAATTGAATTACTATTTTACGATGCTATGGCAGGATTGATGATTTTTCACTTTGGGGAGGAGTCATCATTACCGCTTACTGGATCATACGCTCAACTTTTATGCAGATCCCACAAGGCAGTTTACAATATTAACGTTAGCAGTAATATCGTCACCGATTCCAGATGGAGCTCTCAACTCAATAAATTGTTTGATCCTATCATCAAAGAGCTAGTAGGCGATGATGGAAAAGGAACCACTAAAGTTCAAATTGGTATGGATTGTTTAGCATTATCAGACAAAGTTGTGTTGTCAGTAATACATGACGTCATTAATAATAAGGTTGCTAGTAACTGTATAAATGGTTGTCAGTTAAGAGGTTCGTTGTACTTTTCGTCTTTATTACGTTTATCAAATGATATTGTAACAATGGATGCGGCTTTTGGGAAATCATTGATACGATATCAACTCAATTTTGTACTATCCGCATTAAATACTTTACCGAACGTTTCAACACATACCGAGTCTAACGATAAGGTAGCGCTTGGTACTACGTCATTCACACCAGATTCTGGTTTATGGCAGCGATTTCAATTATTCCTTGATTACCGATTGAGTTCCCGATTGCAGTCACTATTTTCTACTGAAGATGTTCCTACGAAAATAGCATTGATCAAAGTATGTATTCGTGTATTGACTTTGTGCTCAAATATGGATGCCGAGTTGAGTCATGTTGAACCATGCTTATCTATTGCATTAAATTTCTCAGAAGCTAGTTGGATCCAAGGCATTACTGATTCCCTACGAGGCAAGATAACAAATCTTGAGTTGGCATTACTATGTGTTCAATCATTGAAACTGATGGCATTTAGAAAAATTTGGATGCGCAATTGGGTTATGTTTGATGTACTTCAGTTGTTGTTGTCAACATCTCGTGTAACAGGGAGTCAATTAGGGGATTTAAGAGTTGCAGCGAAATCGGCGTATAAGCTTGTAATCATAAATTTTCCAGAATATTTAGGATCTATGATTGATTTGCATATTCCTGGCATAGAACATTTACAAGCATCTGCTGCTATAGAGCCATTTACGTCACTATTGAATGAAGCAAAAGATATAAGTTTCGGCAGCACACTCTCAGAACAATCCAATTTTACTAATTCTTTAGTTACTTGGATTATTGCGACATTCCCTGCACCTATTCCAGATAATCAAAGTCGTGTGTCTAAAGATGATAGATTTTGGAAACCATTATATCAAATGTCAGAATATTTATCATCATGGATCGCAAAGCTTTGTTTAGGTATGCAAATATCTGATAATAACGAAACCCAAACTGTAAAGAAAGAAAAGCTTCGATACTCATCAAACATAGCATCGAATCAAATAGGCGTTTTAGAGAGAATTTTACTATATGCTTTGTCATCTGGGCATTCCGGTGCATTTGCTGCTGTTGTGAGTGCTATGTGGGCACCCGTTGACAAAGCCGACGAAAGTAAATTACTGCAACCTATGGGCTACGGATTAATGTCGTGTATCGACCAATTAAGTGATAATGGTATATATATTGACACATTTTTGTCAGTGAAGTTGCAGATACAAATAATTCGCACCATCACTAGGATAATTATGTTCAGCAACAAAGCCTTAATTAGTGCACTATGTAGTTGTGGAATCATTAGATCTCTTGTAAGATTTACACAATTTATATTTGACGTGATGATGAATGTTACCAGACTTGGTCAACAGCCAACATTTTCTAAGGAATATCACAATATATCGAACGTTATAGTTACGTTATGGAGTGTATTAATTGGTACTTATGACGACCAAATTTACGAAGATATAATAGACTTAGGATTTTTACAGCAGCTAGTCGAGGACTGGCTTTCATTCAATAAACCTATTAATGTGCTCGTTGTGGATGCAGAATATAATCCTTATTTTGTACGACAGCAAGCTTTACATATACTCAAACTTGCAATTACACATCGTCCTGAATCGGAAAGATTAGTCGCTGAAATTATTCGTGCATGCAGGATATCAGCATTTGTAAGTAAAGAAGTTGCCATCTTATTAAATTCCAGCAATAGTAAACTAGTAACGGCAAACCGAAGTATTGCCGCTGATATACTCTGTTGCTTAGCTCATTGTGCCGGGGAGAGTCTTGAGTATGATTTCATTGATTCGCAGGTACCCCCTAGTTTAGTGTTAATAACAAGTGCGTCGTCATTATTTTCGCCTGCCGTGAGATCACTTTGGTTGAAATGGTCTCATCAGAAAATTTTAGCCGGAAAAACTATTGATATTTTGCCTGAAGTAAGTGATGCAACTATTGAAGATAGTATAGACCCCGATCTGTTGGAGTCAAATGGATATAACGAGTTAAATGAAAAAGTACCACTTTCAAAAGATGGGGCACTGGTTAAAGATGCTAGCGCAAGGTTATTCGGTCGAAAATATCAGACCACGAATAAGTCATCTATCGATGAAAAGAGCTCTGTTTCACATACGTCAGTGTCAATGATTGAAGATTATGACGAGGTCAACGCTGGGACAACTAAGGTTTCGTATACACAAAACAGATGCGACATCGGCTTAATTATTGACAGAATGGGTCATTTTGTCCTAGGTATCAAGAAAATGTTTGATTCATATGCTTCATCAAGTGGATTGATCAATAAAGAAGATGTTTCCAAGATATTACTTGATTTGGGAATTCGTGGTAATGCATTAAGCATTGCATCCAAAACTACGGACAGTATTACTAACATTTTAGTAGACTTTCCTGTATTCTTAGAAATATATAGTTCGTGTTGTGGTTTAGGGGCGTATTCTGATACTGCAGGTACAATTTGGGTTCCTGGGAACCATGGTATATGGAAAGAATTTGATTCCAAAACTGTGGACAAAGTCGTCAAAGCCGCAGAACCATATTCCGTTACTGGAACTGACGTGAGCAAAGAAATTTGGATAAAAACTGATGATATAGTTGATGTATTGATGCTCACCGGCATTGAAACTAATGAAAATATCATCGGAAATGCATTACGTAAACTAAAGCACTATATATCTGATTCGAATGATAAAATATGCACCCAAGAATTATTAGCGGTATACGCTATTGTAAATCAAAAATAAAGTATAATGATGTAATTTAAGTTTTATTTATTTATTTATTACCGGTATTGGTAATTTATAAGGCCGACTTTCCTTCTGAGAAAATGAAAATCCAAGGTTGGCATGGTGCAGTGCATGCACGAATGTGTTAATGTTGCTCCGACTCCTGGCACTTTTTATGGTTATTACACCAATGCTTCGACTGTCGGGTTTTGAGTCAAGACGACAATTCAGCAAATGGCGACTACAACGATGGAATTCGCTAAATAAGCAATATCTAAGTATGGCGACTGAAAATAAGCTATCGTTATCGTTAGATACTTTAAAGGGCGTAGGACCTAAGTTATCTGCGACATTTAAACAACTTAATATAAATACAATTAGTGACATTCTACTGCATTATCCAACCAGTATGATTGATAGAGGAAACATTAAAATGTCATTAGCTGATGTTGAAGAAGGTGCTATTAATACTGTGAAAGTTACAGTACAGAAAGTTAAAGAAGGCGGATTCAATGGATCGCCTTATAAAGTGTATTGTGTTGACAAAGATGGTGTAACACTTGGCATTACTTTATTTCTTGGGAAAGGTTACCACGTATCTAAATACTGGAGTAGTCTGAAGAATACATTTTACAAATGTGATAATACAATTATAGTTAGTGGTCGTATTAGCATATCCACATATGATGGCGAGCTAGAAATGCAAAATCCAGATAGAATTTTTAATAGTGATGAATTGGACATTTCAAAAAAGTTAGATTTAGAACCCATTTATCCTCAGACTCAAGGTCTTACATCTACGAAGATAGCAACTATCATTAAAGAAGCAATAGATACAGTTTCATCAGATTTAGAGTATGACTATTTGCATGGTTCAGTTAAAATGAATGTCAATTTGCCTACGTCATTAGAGTCATTAAAAAGTATTCATGCCCCACAATCGAGTGATGATGTTTCACCATTAACAGTACATAAACAACGATTAGCTTTTGATGAATTAGTTGCATCTCATTTGAAATATTTGGAATCTAAAGCAATAAATGTGCCACACGCGACTGTTAAGAAGGATTTCTCAATCAAAAGCTCTGGAGCACTAACTACTGTACTTATGAATAAGTTACCTTTCACTTTAACGAAATCACAGAAATCCGCGATCGATGAAATCTTTACAGATATGGAATCTGCATCTAGAATGAGCCGATTGATTCAAGGGGATGTGGGTTCTGGTAAAACTATTGTTGCATTTTTGGCCATGCTAAAAGCAGTTGAAGCTGGGAAACAGGCATGCCTGATAGCACCTACTGAAATTTTGGCAAAGCAACATTTCTCTTCCTTGTGTAAATATTTGGACATAATTAAAGAAATTTCAAAGGAGTATAATATTAAGCAATTTAAAAGAAATAGACCTATCATTACCCATTTAATCACAGGATCGGTCGTAGGTAAGGCAAGAGATAACATTGTGTCTCAATTTAAAAGTCACCAAGCTGATATTGCCATAGGAACTCATGCTTTATTGACCGAAAATGTGTTGGAGTCACTTACGAATTTAGAAATTGTTGTTGTTGATGAAGAGCAGAAATTCGGAGTCAATCAGCGAGATATTATTGCTTCTAAAACTAATGTAATATACACAACTGCGACGCCTATCCCAAGGTCCATGATGCTCGCTGCTTTATCTGAACGCAATGTTTCAACATTGACCGAGAAACCACCATCCAAACGACCAATAAAGACAGTTTTACTTGGTAGAAGTCTGACGGATGATATAATAGAAAGAATTAAAGCGAATATACCTTATGGAACCAAAATATTTTGGGTTACACCTAGCTTAAATCCATCGAAAGTAATGCCTGGATGTAGCGCCATTGAAAGAGAAGCTCAACTAAGCAAATTATTTCCAGGTAAAGTTGGACTGTTACATGGAAAAATGTCACCAGAAGAAAAAAATAGTGTTATGTTAAAATTTACTTCAGGTGAATATAGTTTACTAGTCTCTACAACAGTGGTTGAAGTAGGAGTAGATGTTCCTGATGCAAGTATTTGTGTTATCGATAGAGCAGAATATTTTGGGCTATCACAACTGCATCAAATCCGTGGCAGGATTGGTCGTGGTGAACGCCCTCCGCAAGAGGTTTTAAACGAATGCTACTGTGTTCTATTATACGATGATCTAAAAGTAGGGGTTTATGAATCACCAGATATTGATATAAACAGTACTGATCGCGGCATATTTTATGAACCATGTGATGTGGAAAAACTTAAAATATTAGAGCAGAGTAATGATGGTTTTGAAATTGCCGAGGCAGATTTAAAAATTCGCGGTCCTGGAGATTTATTCGGAATAATGCAGCATGGTTATAAAAATTATAGAGTCACCGATCTTAAATTCCATTCTCATTTAATAGAAAATGCTATTTTAGTTGCTAAAGAAATATTTGAAGGTAGAAGCTTGCCATCTAACCAAAAGAAAATTAAGTTATTAATGGACTTCTTTTCTTCGACTGAGAGTGTCGATCGGGAAATTAAAGTGTCGACTAAAGTTGCAAAGTTACCCCTCGCAATACCGAGTAAGACTACCATTACTGTGAGTAGTGTCAACAACGACATCTATTCATATAATCACGTTGTTGACATGCTGCATGAAGCACCAACATATATAATATTTGATTTAGAGGCTACTGGACTACTCACAAATAAAGATAGAATCATTCAACTTGCCGCAGTCGTGATGGGCAAGTCAACCCAGCATTTTTTTAACGCTTATGTTTTACCAGATACGGTCAAAGTACCCCCACTAGTTGCCGAAAAGACTAAAATCGAGCAATCATTTTTGGAGTCAGAGGGTTTGCGTATTGATTGTGTGCTGAAAGACTTTATTGAATGGATTAAATCTATAAAAAAAGTGGAATCGAAAAAAGTAGTGTTGATTGCGCATAATGGAAGGCAATACGACTTCAAATTGCTTCACAGTGAGATGCAAAGGTTGGAAGCGAATTACGTTAAAGAATTTACGTCCACAGTCGATGCATTCCTAGATTCTGTAATACTGCTACGAACGAAAAGTATATGGGCAAACTATGGCACACCACCTGCACATAAACTAGAAATACTTTATAATCATGTCACCAAACAAGACCTTAAAGGTGCTCATAATGCCTTATTCGACTGCATGGCACTGGAATCTGTGCTGTTAGAAGAAAAAATTAATTTAAATTGGAAAATGATTGCCAAAAGCACTCAATTTTTATACAAGATATAAATTGTAACTGTGTTATATATAAATCAATTGAACATTAACTCACAGATAATAATATTAAATAAAATTATTTTCACACTAATGGCGCATAAGTGATAGCCTTTATGACATCTGAGCCAGTAGTCTCTTTTTTCCAAGCAGCATAATCTTGATAGTTACCCGTGTAAAATTTTATCTCAGAATTACCTTCGTATGCTAAAATATGCGTACAAATTCGATCAAGGAAATAGCGATCATGCGAAACTACTAATGCACAGCCACCAAATTCTAATAATGCTTCTTCTAAAGATCGAATGGTATCAACATCTAAATCATTTGTCGGTTCATCTAACAATAAAACATTTGCACCAGACTTTACAACCTTAGCTAATTGACACCTATTTCTTTCTCCACCGGATAAAGCTGCAACTTTCTTTTGTTGATCAGATCCCTTAAAACCAAACCAACTGCAATATGCTCTTGAATTTACCTCAGCCGAACCTAACTCTAAAAAGTCTCTACCACCAGTAATTTCATCATAAACAGATCTCACCGAGTCAAGAGAATCCCTATCTTGAGCTACAACGGCAAGTTTAACGGTGTCACCAACAGTAAATGTACCAGAATCTGGCTTCTCTGTACCAAGAATCATTTTTATTAACGTACTTTTACCTGCACCATTAGGACCAATAACACCGACAATGCTTCCCGCGGGAATACTAAAATCCAAGTCTTTCATCAAAACCTTATCTGCATATGCTTTATTAACTTTTTTTGCCTCAATTACTACATCACCAAGTCGTGGACCAGGTGGTATGTAAATAGATGCAGTGTGAGCTAATGCTTCTCTTACTGGAGTCGCCAAGAGTTCCTCATAACGGTCTAACCGCGCTTTAGATTTAGTTTGTCTCGCTTTTGGATTGGAGCGGACCCATTCCAATTCGTTAGCAATAGTCTTTTTTAATCTATCGTCTTGTTTCTTTTCTTCCTCAAATCTTTTCTGTTTTTTCTCTAACCAACCTGAATAATTTCCCTCATGAGGAATACCTTCACCTCGATCTAATTCTAAAATCCAGCCACAAGAATTTTCAAGAAAATAACGATCGTGTGTAATTGCGACCACAGTTCCTTTGAAATCATTTAAATATTTCTCGAGCCAGGCAACACTTTCAGCATCCAAGTGATTTGTTGGTTCATCAAGTAATAATAAATCATGATTTTCCAACAATAATCTTGCCAAAGCTACACGCCTCTTCTCACCACCACTTAAGTATTTAACTGGAGCATTTGGTGGTGGGCATCTCAATGCATCCATAGCTCTCTGTTTAATTCTGTCAATTTCCCAAATATTTCCAGCATCAATAATATTTTGTAATTCTGATAATTCTGACATAACATTATCCATTTCTTCGGGCGACAACGATTCGCCGCATTTAACTGACAATTCATTAAATTTATCCAACAAATCTTGACTTTTTTTCAATCCCAAATTGATATTATCAATTACAGTTTCACCTTCTAATATTGGTTCTTGTGGAAGGTAACCTATTGAAGCTCCTGGCATTGGCACTGCAACACCGTCAAATTGCTTCTCTACGCCAGCCATAATTTTTAATAATGTTGATTTACCAGAACCATTTAAACCAACAACACCAATTTTCGCACCTGGAAAAAAACACAAATTGATGTTCTTTAATATTGTTCGCGATCCATCGGGCAATGTTTTTGTAAGTCCTTGAATAGTAAACATAAATTTCCTTGTTACAGCATCAAATTTATCGGCCTTGGATTGTTTCTCTGATTTACTAAGTGGTTGAGGTGCTTGGAATTTCCCTTTTTTTCCGGCTTTTGCCCATAATATACTTTTACTCACTCTAACACATTTATTCGGATTTATATATGCCCTTGCAATAGTCAGCCAACTAACCAAGACGGCAAAAACAACAAATAGCACTGTCATGATGTCTAACTATTTGGTATTCCGTGCAGGGGAATATGCACAAAATACGATGCCCGCATGCGTAGTAAGGTTCCTGGTACAACAAATTGCACCAAAAGTATTATGAGTTAGTGTTAGATTAGATAGTTAAGTGGAAATATCTATCAACACAGTCAACTACTAAAGAATCAATAGTGTTGAATTTAATGATTTACTATTAAGGTTTAATTATTAAGAGATAGAACTTTATGGCTGTCCCACTTTCTTTTTATTCTAGTGGTATGAGAAACATTCATTCGTATAACCTCTATTTCAATTTATCGTTGTCTTTTTGAAATTACTACAGAAACCCTAATCAATCACATTTTTTATGGTCAG
>JACCDO010786082.1_pt1 | contig 28651 bp, 28 predicted proteins | sample 7446101 | NCBI WGS metagenome assembly JACCDO01 (sample SAMN15323440, study PRJNA562643) | freshwater metagenome | isolation source: river surface water | place: USA:Blue River Watershed | collected 2017-08-16
TATTCCGAATTAGGATCTTATACAGATTGTACACAATATATATCAAAATCAGGTTGTAATAATTCTAAATTAAACTGTGAATGGGATTCGGATTCAAACTCATGTTCATCCTCTGGTGGAGGTGGAGATGGAGGTGGAGGTGGAGGTGGAGGTGGAGGATCTCCTACATCTGGTAGTATTAATATTATTGGTTTAGATGGTACGGCTAAAAATTGGGTTTTGATGTTAAAATTAGGTTCAGGTGGAAATAATTGTTCAAATAAAGGTTCCGTTTATTCATGTAAATTTTTATATGCTGATTCCGATAATACATCATTACAAGTAATTGATTCTTTTACTGTAGATTCAGCTACTACAAAAAATCCCGCATATCAATTATATCAACTTGCCCAAAAAAATAATTGGGTTAGTTGGAATGACCAGGGTGGGTCAACTTGTAGTGGTCCAGCTGGTTATGCCCATGATAAAGGTATTATAGTTTATAATAATAATGAGGGGATTTATTGTCAACACTCGAACCCTAATTGGGGATTTTTTGATTCAAATTTTACAAGCGGAAATGGTAAAACCCCTGGAATTCAAACAGAATTAGCGCAACATTTATTATTTATAAAATTGGCTACAGCAAACGACATATCAAATATGGTTAGTTTAATGAATCAGGCGAATGTTTGTTTATTAGGAGGAAGTATTAAAGGATTTAATCCATGTGTAAAATCTGGTTCATGTTCTTCTAATTATCTTCAAAAATCTATAAATGGTTTAACTGTTATAGCTAAACCTAAAGGTAAAAAAGGAGATGATGTATGGGGATATTTATCAAACCAATTTTGTGGAAATAATGGAATGGATTTAGGTTCATACTGTTCTCCAAAATGTCCTCTAGGAAATGGAGAAAGCACAGATTCTATTAATAATATAAAAGATGTGCATAATGAACATGCTGGATCTTCATTTTTAAATACAAATTGTAATTTAAACTTTGATAGTTTTAGCGCAAATCATTCAAAAATAGGTGTTTGTTTAGATAACAGTACAGTAATTATAGGAGGAAATAATCATTCAACTGAAAGTCAAGGTCCTAGAGGTGGTCTATTTGTTGTTTTAAAAAATAATGCATTGGCTTCAGATTTTAAATGTTTATTTGAATAAAATATACTATAAATAACTTTAATTTTTATATATCTATATAAAAATTAGAATTTTTAGTTTTATAAATTATATAGAACTATAAATATATAAACTTGTTATCAACAATATAGAAATAAATATAACAGAAGCCCATTGCATTATTGCTGTTATTTTTACAAATACTATTTCAGCATCTGTTAAATCTACTGTTCTTTCATCTCCATTATTTCTTGATGCAAAACCAAATTTAGCAATAAAAGATAATCCAATTGCATATAAAATATAAAGCAAGACAGTAAATGTACTTACTTTATTTTCTTTATTTCTAAAGCTATCTATATACGACGAAAATACTCCTAAAACAGTTATTATTTGTAAAATTACACTAATTCTTATAAATGTCATTTGAGTACTTGTTAAATTTATGCTTCTGGAATGTTCATTTGAACTATTATTAAAAGCAAAGTTTGTTATATTGACATAACCTATTATATTTATTATTTGTATTGTTATTATTAACAATAATATAAAAATTATAAATACTATCATTTATAATTTAAAAATATTTTTAAATTATTTCTTTTTATAAATTGATTTTTTATTATGATAATTATATAATTATAAAAATTATATAATTATCAAAAATGAACGAGAATATTGATAATGAGATTGATATTAATAATGATAATGAGAATGAAAATGAGAATGAAAATGAGATTAATAACGATAATGAGATTGATAACGAAAATTACGATGAGGACTTCGATCCAAATTATTTTCAATGTCCGAAATGTGATTCTGAATTTGTAAATAATGATCATGATTATCAATATTGCATAACTTGTATTAGAGGATATTGTCGTAATTGTTCATCTATTTGCGACACTTGCAATGAGAAAAAATGTTTTAGATGTATTAGTTATTTAGAATGCTGTAATAGAAATACATGCCAAGATTGCGGTGAATGGTATTGCGGTGATTGCCAATATGATCATTGTAGTAATTGTGAAAAAATGTATATTTGTAAAAATTGTGATCAAAATACATGTCAAATTTCTAAAGACCATTTTTTAAACGAATATTGCACCGTTTGTTCAAATGATTTATGTGTTATGTGTGATTATCCATCTAATATATCAAAATACTGTTTTGATTGTTTATTAGATATTGAAAATATTCTTGAAATAAAAAATATACCTTTTGGAGTACTTGATAATATTATAGATTATCTTGAACCAGAATTCCGAGAAAGTTTAAATCAATATCTCATTGATAATGAAGGCGAGATATAAAGGTAAATTTTAAAAGTAAAAATTTTAAAAGAAGCTTTTAAAATTTTTTTCAATTATCTTAACATTTAAATGCAAATGCCAAAATCAAAATTGCAATAATACCTAATAACAATCCAGTATGATAATAAATTTGCATATGTTTATACATTTTTAACCATTCCTTTACTTGTTTAGGATCTTTTCTTATATTACTATCTAGAATCCAATTCTTTTTTGGATGTAAAGTGTAATAAAAATAATTTGTTAAAAAACTTGTTGCCAAGACAATGCATAATATATTTATGAAAGTTAATTTATCCTTTTTAATATAATAATTATATAATATTACAAATAAAGATAATACTAATCCTAATACATATCCTTGGTAATATATAGTCATTCTTTCTTTTAAGACACTATCATATATGTCTTTGTATCTATCGGGTAGTTGTTTTCTGTAAGTTTGTATGGTCTTATTTTTATAAGACATTATGTTAGTGACTATCATTGCAACAATAAATATAATAGAAATACCAAAACTAATAGTGCATATCATTTATTATAATGAAACTTTTATAATAAAAATTTTATAAAAAGTCTTATTTTAATCTTTATTATCATAATAAATGCAATTTTCACACATTATTCTTAATCTTGTTTGCTGTCCGTATAATAATCTAAGTTTAGTTATTAGTAAATAATCATTATCTCCACACATATCACAACAAAATATTTTTGAGATAGGATGCATACCTCTAAAAGATAATATTAAATTTATAAGTTCGTTTGGAATGTGCATGTTGAAAATATTATAGTTTATCATATATTTAATATTTAAAATCAATTTTTCTTATTTCAAAAATACTTTTAAAGAATAAAAATTATATTTAAAAATGTACGAAGATTTAGAATTATTTTTCAAAAAAAAATTTCAAATTAATGATGATATAGAAAGAAAAATTTTATCAAAAGAATTTTATGATTTCTATATCAACAACGAAAAAAATAAAGCCTATTCTTTTTTTCAAGAAATTAAAAATACAGATATTATAAGTTTTCCATTATTTTCCGAATATTTTTGTGATTATCTAATTTATATTTCCGAAAAGAAAAATGTATGGTCTAATGGAACCACTAAGCCAAATAAATATGATGAAAGAATTAAAAATATTGAAAATTTTCCAACTCAAGATATCCATTTAAAAGATTTAAATTTACATGATTTTTGGAGTTATGTTGTAAGTAATTATTTTAAAAAGATCATGTCATATTTATACAAATATCGTGTTAAAGATTATAACATTGCATTTATTGTTAAATATGACGCAGATAATGGACAAACATATTTAGAGCCACATCATGACGCATCTGTTTATACAATAAATGTTGCTTTAAATGATTCATCTGATTATGAAGGTGGAGGTGTAAGATTTCTAAGAAAAAATATTACAATATTTAATGAAAGTAAAGGATGGGCTGTTTTGCATCCAGGAAGAGTTACACATTACCATGAAGCATTGAAAATAACTAAAGGTAAAAGATATGTTCTTATTTCTTTTAACAATTGATAAAATAATTGATAAAAATAAATTGAAAACAAATCTTAAATTATTTTATTAATTTAATAATGAGTAATCCACATTTTATCTATAGAATTCATTCTTCTTTAGAAAGAAAAATAAAAAGAAATAGATATATTCCTTTTATTGATTTAATTAATAATATATCAAATAATAACACAAATATTAATAGTATTGTTTTTCTAAAAAATTCTAGAGGTGAAACATTACTGCATACTGCTGTAAAATTTAAAAGAACAAATATAATTCAATATTTATTAAATAATTTTAATAATTTAAAGATATATAAAAATTATAGAGGCGAAACTCCATTTTTTCATGCTTGTAAGTCTGGTTATATGTTTATAGTTAGACTTTTTTTAAATTGCCAAGATTTTATGTCTTTCATAAATATTAAAGATAATTCATTATATTCACCATTATTAAAGAGTTATAAAAATGGTCATTTTCCTATTGCGAATCTACTTTTGGAAAAAGGTGCAGATTGGAATGTAATGTCAAACGATGGTTATGTTATACCTCAAAGATTTGTATATAATTTTATCAATCGTAATAATAGAAGATTTCATAATTTGTCTTTAAGTCCAATATCTTCACCTTCACCTACCCCTTTAACTCATTCTCCGTCATCTCCACCTACACCATATCCAATACATCGACCATATACTTCGATTTCAATGTCACCTTTAATAGATGATTATTTATCTCTTCCAAATATTATAAGCGTCGCAGCAGATTCGGCTACCGAACAATTTACATTTGGCAGTTTTAATACATTTGATATAAATTTTCTTTCAGAAGAAAGATTAGATGAACCTAAGTTAAAAGTTATAAAACCTAATATTGAAATAATCAATGCTATAAAAGAATTATATATAAATAAAAAAGAAATGTGTCCTATTACTTATGAACCCTTAAAAATTGAAACAACCTCTATTACAAGTTGTTATCATCTTTTTCACAAAGATGCTATTGAAAATTGGTTTAAAACAAAAAATACTTGCCCAGTTTGTAGAGAAAAATGTGAAATATGGTAAAATTTAATTTTTTTAATTAAATTTTTTTATTTAAATAAATGTTATCTCGTAATACAATTATGTTTATAGGACTAGTAATAACTGTCTGTATAATTGTAGGTCTTATTATATATTTTCATAATAAAAGCTCTTGCACACCTAATTGTCTAAATAAAAAATGTGGAGATGATGGTTGCGGTGGTTCATGTGGTTCATGTGAAAAAGGAAAAAAATGTGATAATGGTATATGTATTGACAATACTTGTAATCCAAGCTGTAAAAATAAAAATTGTGGAGATGATGGTTGCGGAGGTTCGTGTGGTAATTGCATAGATGGAGAAAATTGTGTAAAGGGTAAATGTGTTTGTAATCCAAGTTGTAAAAATAAATCATGCGGAGACGATGGCTGTGGTGGGTCGTGTGGTATTTGCACAGATCCAGAATATTGTTCAAATGGTATGTGTATTAAAACTTCATCATCTTGTGTTCCAAATTGTAGAGATAAAGAATGTGGAAATAATGGATGTGGTGGCCAATGCGGAACATGTGGAGATGGTAAAATATGTATAAATGGTAAGTGTGTTATTAGGGACTTTGAACCATGTAATGGAAGTTGTAACAATAAACAATGCGGAGAGAGTCTTTGCGATGAATGTAATATATGTAGTTCGTGTGGTACTTGTGATACGGGAAAATATTGTTTAAACGGTACTTGTACACAATCAAATTGTAAATCTTCGGAAATAGATGTACAAAATATTAATTTCCCAAAATGTTGTAATACAGCTGATAATAATTATTTTATCAGCAATGGTGTTGATTCCTGTTGTCCTAAAAAATATAATTGTGCAAATGGATGTAGCCCTCCTGGATGGTATGACGATGATGATTCAAATATGTTTTGTAATATAGCATCGCAAAATATTAGTCCCTCGTGGCCTAAAAATCCAAGATTATGCGGTCCATATGGAGAAGTTTATTATCCAAAATGTCCTATAACAAAAATGTGGGCACAATCTCGTGAAGGTTTATCATGTGAACAAATAATTGCTAATAACGGTAGTATGATTACATTTATAGAGAGTAATGGATTTAAATGGAATCCGGAACATAGTAGATGTGAACCAGTTGATGTAAGTGATAAAATTACAAGTGGTGTTTATCCACAATTATTAGATTGTTTAAAAGAAAATAATAATCATAATGGTATTTGCACAGATGCTATATCAAATTGTGATTATTGTAATGGAAATATGTACATGTCATGTTTTTGTGGTCCTATAATAAAAGCTCCTTTATATTATGATGGACAAGCTACAGGTGAAACTTTAAATTTACCTGTAATAACTAATCAAGTAAAAAATGATATATTATCTCCATTTCAATCACCGCAACCATCAAAAACTTCAGATACTATTACCAACTTACAATATATATATTTACAAATACCAATAGGTTTATGGTTAAATTTGAATAATACTTATTCGAACAAAGGAATAAAAGATATTCAAAATAATTTTCAAGGTATTGGTACTAATGTTTCAGGATATCCGTGTTTTACTTTTGATTTTACTATAACCGACGATATTGATTGTAAACTAGATATTGGATATTATAAAAATGTAAATATTAATAATATGACATTAATTAAAACTGAATTCTCTTTAATAATAAAATTGGTGAATGGTATTATAAATATATATTTAAATGATACTATCGCACAACCTATAATATCAATTGGTATGCAACAATACGAATTGGGGTATTTTAGATCACCTGATTATACAAAATTAAATACATCATATAGACTGTCTGAATCAGGTAATAAATTAGGTCTAGAAATGATATTAGCTCTACCAAATAAAAATTTCTCATCTAGTTTGAACAATTACAAACTTATTAAACCAGCTACAATTATAAATAGAATAAAAGATCAAAATAAAACTGACAAAAACAAAAAAGTAAAAAGTGTTAGAAATGAAGATTTGAAAGGAATGTTTTACACGAATGATATGTATGAGACTCAAATGTTATTAGACCCTGCTAATTATCCTGCAATAATTTAATTATAATTTTCATTTTATCATGATTTTATAAAAAAGATTTTTTTATTAATAATAAATGAATTTATTATTAATAATACCTTCTATATTTTTTATTATAGGCATACTATTATTTTTTATATTTAAACATAGTTCAGATTCTAGAAAACAAAGAAATTTAATTCTTGATGGTTGTTTATCCGATAAACAATGTGATATTGGTACTCATTGTGTTTATAATCCTGATTATGGTAAAAAAATGTGTATTCCTATAGGAAAAGATTATTGTAATATAAGAGGTGATGCAAAAAACCTCATAAAATGCGCAACCGATAAAGACTGTTCTAATTGTATAAATGGTCACGAAACTGGAAATGAAGGTATAATTTTACAATGTGTTAATGTCATAGATGGTTCTACTGGACCAACCGGCTCTACCGGTTCAGTAGATTTGAATTTATACAAGAGTTTAATTCAAAACTTAACTCCTGGAAATTATTGTTTACCTAAAATGGCCAAGGGTGATGATTGTAATAGATTTACATCTGATACTGTTTTAACAAGAACAAATGATGGTTCGTATAAATGGTCTTGTATTTGTAAAGATTCTAATAGGTTATTTCAAAAATCATCTATCTCCGGAGATTGTACGAGTCAAATAGCATGTAACAATGGAAAATATCCTCTTTATGTACCTGAGATGACTAATAATCAACCAAAATTCTGCACGAAGAATAATGAATGTGGAACTGATGGTGTATGCTGGGACCAATTTGGAAATAGATATAATGAGACATCTTCTACAGGTTATTGTTATGTTAAATGGACTCCAGACATTGAAAGTAATCCTTTCACTTCTGGTTATTGTCAGTGTCCACCAGGTAAATATTCTTATAAAACCGTTGACGCTGCCGGAAATGTTATTCTAGAATGTGTAGAAGATACTTGTTCTGTTAAATTTTGTAGTAACGATAAAACAAAACAATGTATTCAAGACAAAGATTGTGGTGAAGGGAATACATGTGGATATAATGCTAATTCAGGATATACTATAATTGAAAATATTTCCCAAGATTTTAAAGATTTCACAGCTAATAAATGTATTTGTCCTCCTGGGTATATTAGATGCCCAACTGATATATTTGATTCTAATGATGAAACTGTCTCTTCTATGAAAAGATTATGTAATGATAAACCAAGATGTTTACCAGATCCATGTATTATAAATGTATGTAGTAATGATACTAAAATATCATGTAATTACGACTCCGATTGTGGAGACGGAAATACATGCCAAAAAAATACTTTTTCATATTGCGAAAAAACAGATAAAATGTGTAGTTCTGATTCAGATTGCGGTGTAGACGAAGGAAAATGTGTCATTGGGCCTTCTCATTTTACCCCAAACTATGGTTGTGTTTGTAATCAAACTGCAGGTTTTGTTCGTATAAAAAATAATTATTCAGAAGTAGGTTACAATTGTAAAAATTTATGCGCAGAAAATCCATGTGGAGAAAGGGGGACATGTTATATTGAAGAAGTAACCCCGTCGACAAATCCCAAAACATATACACAAAAATGCAAAGACTGTAATTACCCATATATAAATAATTCAACAAACCAGCAATGTAATACAATTAATCCATTAAAAAAATATGGAGAAACATGTACATCTGATGCAGATTGTGCCTCTAATATTTGTACATCATTACCTCCTTCATATAGTGTTGAAGGCTCTGTTTGGTTTTGCAACGATTATAGATTTTAAGTATAATAATTAACAGAATAATTGACAAGTCTCCAAAAATATTTTCTTAATCATAAATTTAAATTAAAATTAATTTAAATTATAATGAAGGATAAAATATTAAGCACATTTTAAAACACAGTCGACACTACCACCAAAAATTGAACTTGATGTACTGCATAAATATATCTTGCCGTTACTGTCTAGATTATAATTATTTTTAAACATATCTTGATTTTTTGTAGATTCTAAATCACCACACATTTCTAAGTTTGCTTTAGAGACCATATATCTATCAGATTGATTACTACCATGTTTACCAGCTGTATGTCCTACTTTTAGATTTAAAGGTGTTCCACTTGAACATTTTAAATTTTCACAATTCTTACCTGCGTAATAAGGTGAATTACACCCTACAAATGGGGCTATACTTGTAAGATCTTTTTTAACACACTTATTACCTGACATTTCGCATATATCGATATACTTATTACATATATTCTCTAAACTTGTGGGACCAGTTAAACCACCATATCTAGAATTTATTGTATCACATACATCATTATTTGCATTTTGACATACACACGTGCAATCCTTCGAATAAACACAAATATTATCCCCTTGTCCAGGTTCTTTACCACAATCACTATTAGATGTACAAGTGGTGTTTGGATTATTTTTACATGTACCACTTTTATATGCATTTATTCCTCTATAATTACATGTAAAAATTGGACATGGATCGTGACATTCGTAACCTATCGGATTATATGGATTATCACATTTATCTAATCCTTGATTATCATAATTAGCATAATTACTTCTACATTGCCTATTATAACCTGTTACACATGTATATTCTTTAGTTGGAGCATTATAATTTACACCAATGTCATTTATGGGTACACATGTTCCATATAATTTATTGTTTTCTTTAGTTGCATTAAAATTTTTTTCATTTACTGTCATAAAACCATTAGGACATTCACATTGAAAATTACAATAAGCTCCTGTACCACAATTATTTGACGAATCACAAGATTTAGTCGAGTCATTTGAACAATAGCCTTTTACAGGAATATTATTCGATGTAGTAAAATTATTTATTTTTCCACAAGGATTGATATGGCACATATAAGGATCATTTTCTAAATTCATATAAGTGGTTGAATAATTTGAATCTTTAGGAGAACATGTTCCAGTTGTTTGTCCAGTTTGAGCAATGCAACTATAATTAGAATCTAGACCGGCATTTCTACAATCAGATCCATCTCCTAATGGATTACAAGGATAATTACCGCAAGCACATCTAAAATAAGGTTGATTATTATCATTTGAATCATATGGCGTTTGATCCATCAACACTTTAATTTCGTCAGGTGTCATTTTATCTACAGACTTGTTTGGATTAAATATTATATTTTGGCCTAAAGGATTATATTGCGTTGACACCAATAAATTTCCATCTTGACCTATAATCTCATCTTTACCAAGATTAGCATTATCTAAAATAGCTTTACATGCTATTTGTTTTGAACAATCTTGTCCACTAAATAAATCAGGATATCTACATTCACATGACCAACACTGACTGGAGGCATGATCATTATTACAATTTTCGTCATTGGACCAAACCCATTTTCCTGTAAAAGAATTACATTTTATAGTTTCTGGAAGAGATGGAATACACCACCCCTCATCAGGTTGAGTATCAGGGACATCTTGGCCGTTTATTTTTAAATTAGAATTTAAATTTAGACTTTTATTAACTTGTGTGCATGTAAAATCACCACTACACGAATTACATTGTAAATTTTCAGGATCATTTAAATTACACTTGGTTAATTTATTATAACAACTATCCTTTGTGTTTCCGATAATATTATCTGGAATATCTTTAGGAGAAATACTAGGATAAGGTTGAAAATTAAAATAAGTGGAAGAAGTACTTTTACTTGGTTTAATTATATTATAAAATATCAAAAATACAATTACAACAACCATTATAATTAAAAATACAATAAAATAATTATTAAACAAATTAAAATTATAATTGTTCATTTTATATTTATATTTATATTTGATTTTAAAAAATATTTTTTAAAATTAAAAAATGAATGGGCATAATATTTTATGGGAATGTTTGAAAAAAAATAATATTACAAAAGTGTTCGGGCTTCCAGGAAGTCCTTTATTACATATATTATCTTCTTTACCAAATGATATAGAATGGATAAATGTAGGAAATGAATTACAGAATGGATTTGTAGCTCAAGTATATGGCAAATTTTCCAATAATGTTGGTGTTGTCTTTTATACAACAGGACCTGGTATAGTAACTGCTCTATCAGCTATAAAAAATGCTGAAATAGAATGTAAACCACTTATTGCTATATCATATCTGACAGACGAAAATGAAGATTTTCAATCATTGGATATAAAAAAAATTGGAAAAACAATAATAAAAAATGTAATAATTGTAGACGATATTTCAGAAATGGAAACAAAATTTCAAAAAGCATATGACATTGCCTATAATCAAAAAACATCTGTTATATTTTTGATAAAAATGGATATTCAATTTAACAATAAAATTAAATTAAAAAACACATTAAACATTATAAGTCCTAAAAAAACTTTTTCAAAAGATGTGGTTGATAAATTAAAATATCTTAACAATAAAAAACTTCTTGTTATAATTGAAGAATATTATCATACTGACGATGAAGATATATTATTTTCATTTTTAAAAAGAAATAATATTCCATACATTACAGTTTGGAATTTTAGATATCACGCACCTGATACTTTTTACTGCGGTAGAAGTGGTTCTCTTGGAAATCATTCAGCAAACTATGCAGTTTATCATGCAACCCATTTATTATTAATTGGTTCATCATTGGAAAATATAAAAGATGTATTTTTCAAAAATAAATTTAATTTGTTATTTAATTTAGAAAATAAAAATATAACAGTTTTAACATATAAAACTCCAAAAATTATTTTGAAGAATGAAACTGTTTTACTTATGAAAGATTTTCATGTTTTAAAAAATCTAGAGATAAAACCTAATAAAAAATGGTTACAAACATTACAGCAATCAAATAATATTTTATTAACACAATTACCTGCTATATCTTTGTTAGAAAAATATAGTTATATTGCTTCTGAAATATATAAGAAACAAAAACTTGATATCAATGTCACAACTGATGTGGGAAATAATTGGTTGGCGATAGGTAAATATATAGATATACAAAATGTTTATAGCTGGGAAACTTCAACTATGTGGGCTTCTATAGGTGTTGGTATGACAAATGGAATTGGTATGTATAATGCAAATCGAAAACCTGTATGGGTATTCACAGGAGATGGAGGTTTTATTTTTTCTGCCAGTTGTTTTTTTTATTTGTTAGCAAATAAACACCTTCCTATTACAGTTTTTCTTTTTATAAATAATTTATACGCAGCGGTTGCAAGTCATAGTATCATATATGACTTGCAACCTAATAAAGCTGAAAATGTATTTTCTTTAGATTTTATTAAAAATCTTGAAAACACAAAGATATTTAACAATGAAAAAGATTTCGAATCTTTTCTATCTAAAAATCCTGTTTCAAAATCATTAAGATTCATAATTATAAATCTAGGAAATAATACTGTTGACAGTAATGTGTATGAAATAGATATAAATTCTAATTATAAAAAAGCTTTAAAAAATAGTTCATTTGAAGAAATTTTAAACACTAAACAGGTTTTAAAACCTGATGATTCCTAAGATTTTTTAAACACAATTTAAGAATTATATTTTTAAAATATATATGAACATTTTAAAATATGAAAAAATCAGTATTTGTGGTTGCGATATGTGTATAAATACAAATTCTAAAACAAATTCTGAAACAAATATTTTGGAAAGAATACTTAGTTGCAATTGTAAAAGTTGCAAAAAATCTTTTGAAATTCCAGGTTTGTATTTAAGTTGTATTCAACTACATTTTTTATATTTATTATCTCATGATATAAATACTGTTAATAATACTATTTTATCATTAAAAAACGATTATATAAGGAAAAAAAATTTATTTATTTTATATTCAAAATTTGTAGGTAAAATATTAAAAATTTATAAAGAGGTTAAATACAGACCTGGTAATTCAGGATATTTGGAAGCCTTTATTAGTTTTACAAGTATGTGTAAATGAAACATTTTATAATTTGTATTTAAGTTATAAAATGATTAATTTTTAAGCTCATCTCTAATTTCTTCTCTAATTTTCTCGAGAGAATATTGCCTTTCAATAGGTATTCCACGAGTGCCATGCAATAAGATAGCTTCACCTGTATTTAATAAGACATTCTTGGCTATCTCCACTTGTGTAAATTTTTGATAAAGAATATCTTTTAAAATATCAGCTTTAATAGAAGACCATTTTTCTAAGTCTTCTGCGGATAACATAACAAGTTTTCTGTTTTTTCTTGCAACCAGTCCGTCACCTAATCCAATTTCGTTTTTGGATTCAACAGTAAACCAATATGCTTTTTCGGGATCAACTAGTTCAATTTTTTTAGACTGAAAAGCATGTTCAACAGAATTATAAGTTTTCCCATCATAAGAAAAGGGAGAAAAATATAAATTACTTAAGACCTTTCTCCAATCTTTGATTTTGTTTAGTTCTTTATATTTTTCTGTAGATTTTACAATTTCATTTGCACCTTTACCGGCTAATTTGTCAGCAGATTTACTAAAGAAAAATAAAGTATCAGTCATGGTTAAAAAGAATAATGTTATTTAAAATAATTTTCAATTTTTTCTAATCCAGAAAATAAGTTTAAGAAAATTATATATTTAAAAATTTTTCCGGAAAAGATTTTAAACTTTTAGAAAGTTTTTTATTTTTATAACTTTTTTTTATAAAAATATTTACGTATAAAATAATTTACAAAAAAGAAAAAGTTTTTAAAAATCTCCGGAAAAGTTTTTTATTTCCGGAGATTTTTAAAAAAATGCCACACACACAACTTTTGTGTGTGGAACTTTTTCCGGAAAAAAAATTTTTAAAAAACTACATTTTTTGAAAGATTGGTTTTTAAACTCCAAAACAAGGTTAAGAAAAATCTTCCGGAATTTTAAAAATTTTTAAAAATTTTATTTCGATATGTTTTGTAGAAATTTCCGAAATTCATGAATATATTTCAAAATTTCTCGAAATATTTCGAAATTAGCTTAAAGAATGGTGTTTTATATATAAAATATGGAATGCCAATTTTGCAAAAAACAATTAAAGACTATTTCATCTTTCAATCATCATCAAACAACAGCTAAATATTGTTTAAAGATTCAAGGTAAAACAGACGCAAAGTTTAATTGCGAATTTTGTAAAAAAGCCTTTACAACAAAAGATAATTTACGGATACATATTAACTCTTGTAAAGAAAAAAAAGAAAAAATGGCACTGACAGAAAAAGATAAAATAAAAAGTATACATGTTTCTTTAATAAACGAAAATTCAGAATTGAAAGACACTATTGAAAATTTAAAAGATATAATCGAGAAATTGAAAGAAGAATTATATGATCTTAAGGGTCAAATTAAAATTTTATCTAAAAATAACGACTGTTTACAGGATATTGCTAAACAACCAAAAATCTCAAATTCAAATAATAATAACAACAATAAAATTATGACAATTCAATCACATTTTGATTTCTCCAACACAGAACAAGTTAAACAACTTATTGATCAAAAATATGATAGAAAATATCTTTTTCAAGGTCAAAAAGGGGTTGCACAATTTGCGGCTGATTATATTCTTAAAGATGACAACGGTGAATTTAAATATATTTGTACAGATCCAAGTAGACAGATTTTCAAATATAAAGATTCGGAAGGATTTATTAAGAAGGATATTGAAGCAAAGAAACTAACAGGATTTCTTGTAAATAGTGGAATACAGGAAAAAACACACGATGTAGCAATTGATTTTTGGACAGATGAAAATGGTAAAGTTGATGGAGAAAAATGCAGTACATTACTTGAACCTGCGCAATCCATAAAAAACATAAATAATGATAATACTGTATTTAAGAAAGAACTTATAAATATAATAACTAAATAAGTTGATAAAAACCTTTTATCAACTTAAAATTTAAAATTTAAAATTTAAAACTGAAATAATTTAATTTTTTTTAAATAAATGGATCAAAAAGTTAATTTATATTGGATACCTATTTCAATTATACTTTTTCTAGTTGTTATGATAATAGTGATATATATTATATACAAATTAATAATAAATTATATAAAAAAATATATATCATCTTATGTAAAGAAGATAGAAGATGAATTAGAAACCGCCATGCATTCAATCTGTGAAGAAACTTATACTCCAACAGCTATTATATCTTCTAATTCTTACGATAAAAATAATGCATATTCTTTAAACCAAGTATGTAATACAACATCTTCTTGGGCAAAATGTAAAACTGAAATTGCATTGATACCTGGATTTAAGGTTGTTAAAACTTTTAAATTAACCGACCCTGTAGATGGTAGTAAATTGGATAATGCAATAATGATGTATTCTATAAATCAAAATATGGTGGTTATTTCTTTTTCTGGAACAGTATTTTTAAATGAATGGATAGATGATTTTGATTTTAAAGAGCAGAAGAAACCATCTTTCATATCTGACGACTCGGATATATTGATAGAAAAAGACCAATGTATGATGTATGAAAGTATGAGGGATGAAATATTATCTAGTTTATCTACTATTTTAAATGACAAAACATTTGTTTACTGTACAGGTCATTCATTAGGTGGAGTACTCGCTTCATTATGTTTTCTTGATTTGTTAACAAATAAACCTAATGTTAATTGCATTTTATATAGTTTTGGTTCACCTCGTGTAGGTAATATACCATTTGCTGATAAGATAACCAAAACCGAAAAAGCATACAGAATTGTAAATACAGAAGATATTATACCAACATTACCTTTACCAGTAATGAAAAATAATATATTTTACGAACATTATGGAACAACTATAACATTTACATTAAATTTAAAAAATTTAGGAAGTAACCATACGGCTTCATATGAGAAATATTTAAAATGAGTCGTTAAAGTTATAACCTTTAGTCTCCATTTTGATGTAAATTTACATCATAACATTTTTTCTTAGTTTGATTTTAAACTAAGAAAAATAATTTATAAAAATCTGGAGACTAGAGGATAAACTTTTAATAATAACTTTTTCTTAATAATATATATTAAGAAAAAATATTTAAATCCAATGTTTTTAATTTACTTCTATTTTCTTTACATCAAAATACACTTTTAAATATTCTTTATCTTCGTCAAAATATATATCTCTTATTTTTATAATTACATAAATTTCTCCATTATCTAATTTTATTGTGCAACCTTTACCTATAAAAGGTCCTCCATCAGGATCTATTGCATCGAGGTCAGATTTATTATTCCCTGTACCAGTGTAATATATGGTATCAAATGCTTCCAATTGAATTGTATTGTCATCTATTTTTTTAAATGTTCTTAATGTATTATATCTACTAAACTCTTCTAACATATTTATATTATTATCATGTGAATATTTTTAAATCAATTTTTTTAATTTAAAAAATAAATATAATTATATTAAATGAAATTGTTTAAAACTGTTCTTTGTCAATTATTATTTCTGTGTGTTAATTCGCAAAAATGTTTTGTAAACAATGATATTGTTAACAGTAATAATTTATTTACTTATCAAGGTAATGTCTACGACATTACTAATTATAATCATCCTGGAGGTAAAGGAACCTTGCAACAAACTGTTGGTAAAGCATTAGAAGATTTTGTTAATATGCCTAAATATGATTTTCATTTGACTTCAAATAAATTTACAAATGATTTAACTAATATGTTGGTTGGTGTTTTAAAAGATACTTGTGTAGTAGTTCCACCAGTAACAGTTCCACCAGTAACAGTTCCACCAGTAACAAACCCGCCAGTAACAAACCCACCAGTAACAAACCCACCAGTAACAAACCCACCAGTAACAAACCCACCAGTAACAAATCCGCCAGTTACTGATCCACCAGTAACAAACCCACCAGTAACAAATCCATTCACAATAGCGCCATTAAATTGTACTCCTATAATATTAGATTTAAATATATCATATACTAAACAAAATTTAGTTGGTGATTACAATTTAGAAAACATTTTTCAAGATGTTAATGGTTTAAAATTATCTCTTACCCAAAATATTGGAGGTACGAGAATTTCAACAACAAATTTTTTCAAATACGGACAATTTGATGTTGTAATGAAACCACCAAAGGGGTTAAATGTTATTACATCTTTTTATATAGAAAAAATTAACGGATATATAATTAATTTTAATATTATAAATAAAGATAATATAATATCTATTATAGATACAAATGTGTATAATTCAAAAATAGGTGATGTAAACATAAATTCTATAGAGTATCCTCAACCTGTAGTTTTAACAGAAACATTTAATAAATACAGTTTAATATGGACTCCTACTTATTATGAATGGAGAGTAAATGATATAGCTATTAGAAGATTCAATTTAAATGAAACTTATGTTTTCCCGGACTTTGAAGGTAAGATTATATTAAGCTTATGGGAAGCTCCCCCATCCGTATGGGGAGGCCCAGGAATAAATTGGTTATGTTCTCCATTTGATTTATTAGTTTCTAAATTTGATATAATATGTTGTAATACTGGTAATAATAGTTTAAAAATCGATATTTCGACAGATGATAAAAGTCATAATAAAATGGCGAATAATTCAGGTATTAACACTTTTAATTATCTATATCTATATCTAATTATAAACGCAATTTTTGGCGCATATATTCTATCTAATTAAATATTTCTTAATATACATTTGAATATTAAGAAAAAAATAGAAAAAAATAGAAAAAAATAGAAAAAACTAATTTTGTTGCTGTTGTTCTTGAGGTTGTATACATCTTTGATGATGATAATAAAATTCAATAGTGTTTGGAATTGCACATTTATAACAATATAAATGATTATTGTCACTTACATTACTATCACAGGATAGACAAATTATTTGTACTTGTCTTACAAGAAAAGGAGTAATACATGCTATTCCATCATGAAATGGAATTCCTGCAGCGTTTGGTATTAATGTAAAAAATCTACAGTTATCTCCACAAGAAGGCATTGTTTAATCTGTTTTAATAATTTGCCTAGAAAGAAATTTCAATTTAAAAAAAATAAAAAAAATTTCTTTAAATTATAAATGGTAAAAAGTTTAACTAAATCAAAAAAATCATCTAGAAAGATAACTAGAAAATCTTCAAAAAAAAGTAAAAAGAGTAGAAAAAGAACAACTAGACAAGTAATCAATGACCTAATTAAGGCTGTAAAAAATGATAATAAAACAGAAATAAAAAAGTTAAAAAAAGAGTATACTGAATTAGGATATAAAATTACTGATAATGATTTAAAAAGACTTGTAAAAAAACATGGAAAGAAATCAGCTAAGAAATCAGCTAAGAAATCAGTTAAGAAATCAGTTAAGAAATCAGTTAAGAAATCAGTTAAGAAATCAGCTAAGAAATCAGCTAAGAAATCAGCTAAGAAATCAGCTAAGAAATCAGCTAAGAAATCAGCTAAGAAATCAGCTAAGAAATCAGCTAAGAAATCAGCTAAGAAATCAGTTAAGAAATCAGCTAAGAAATCAGCTAAGAAATCAGCTAAGAAATCAGCTAAGAAATCAAAGAAAAAATCAGCTAAGAAATCAAAGAAAAAATCAAAGAGAAAATCAAAGAGAAAATCAAAGAGAAAAGTAGATAATGGAGATAAAAGAGTTTTTTCTTGGTCAGATCATGATGGTTATGAATCATCTGGAGATGAAGAAAATGTATACACTATAACAATTAAAGATGACCCATTTTATATTGAATTAGTAACAGAAACTTATATGCGTGAAAGAGAATTTGCAGATTCTGACGACGAACATGGTTATTTTACAGGTAAAGAAAAAATGAAAAATGTTTCAAAAAAAATATGGAAGAATAAATCTAAAATTGATGATATAATTGAATATTTAGAAAACATATCAAGCACCGACTATGAGAAAGATGAAGCAATTGACTATCTAAGATATGGATTAAATAATGACGACTCATCATCTGATGAAGAATAATTTAAAACCTTTATTAGGTGTTAAATTAAAAACAATTATATTTATTTAATATTTATACTTATTTACTATTAATATCTTGAAATTTTTGATGGTTCAATTGGTTCTGGTGGTAAAATTCCTAAAGGATTTTGGTTAGTAGAAGTTAAATTATCTGTGCTAAAATCCATATTTGAATTAAAATTATATGTAGTCGTTTCTCCTCCTACGCATCTTGAAATTCTTGGTGGCTCTGGTGAAAAAATTCCTAAAGGATTTGGATTCAAAGTTGCATTTAAATTATCTGTACCAAAATCTAAATTAGGTTTAAAATTATCTGTAGTTGTTTCCCCTGTTACGCATCTTGAAATCTCATGACTAATTCCTCTAAACAATTGGTTGCAACCAGCAGGACTATAATTATAGTCAGATGATACATTAATTCCTAGTCCCCTAGCTACTGAAAAGGAATCCTGATTTGCGCCAAGATACATAAAAGCCCATTTATGTTTTTCTTGCATTTCAGTTGTTAATTCTTTGATCTGAGAAGAATTAAATTTTCTAGAAGCATTTTCTAGACCATCTGTTAAAACCACAACTAACACATTATCAATTTTTTTTTCTTTCTGAGTATTTATGGCATCTCCCATGGCATCTAATAAAGCTGTCATACCTTCTGGAAAGTAATGGTCTGATGTTAATAATGGAATATCCTTTCCATCCATATCATTAATTACAGTTTTAACAGTTTCATTGAAGGTAACAAGAGTAAATTTAAATTCTCCTACCTCTTTTTGTTGTTTAATTAAATTATTTAAACCTTGTAAAGGTTCGCTCCCCATAGATGCCATAGATCCTGATGCATCCATTATAAAAAGTACTGATAAAGGAACGGTTGATATAACTGGTGAAGAGTTTGAATTTGTTGAAGACATATTTGCGATAATAGTAAAATATCTTCAATAAGTTTTTAAATTTTTCAATTTTTAAATTATCTTAATTTTTTTAGTGGTGTAATAATCTTCGTATCATTGATATAAGTTATAAAATAACTGTCTAAATTTGGTTCATCGGCAATATAATCGTTATATACATTTTTTGATGTTATTTTTGACAATGATAATACAAATATTGAACAGAACAGTAAAATAAAGTTCATAGTAATTGTTTTTATGTTTTTATATATGGTACATATATAATTATAATTTTCAATTTATTTTATTATAATATAATATATGGTTGGATATAAAATAAACTTAAATTTAAAAAAAATATAGTATAATAAAATGTTAAGAATTGGAACTGATTGCAGTGGTATAGAAGCTCCAATAGAAGCTTTAAGACAACTTAAAATACCATATGAACATGTTTTTTCTTCTGAAATTGATAAATTTTGTATTAAAAGTATAAAAGCTAATTATACTCCTAAAATTATATTTGGAGACCCTGATGGTCCATTTAAAAACGGAGATATAAGAGAAAGAAATATAAAAGATGTACCAGATATTGATTTATATGTATGTGGTTTTCCTTGTCAACCATTTTCAATTGCTGGAGAAAGAAAAGGTTTTGAAGATAAAAGAGGAAATGTATTTTTTAGTTGTTTAGAGATTATAGAAAAGAAACAACCTAAGTATTTTATTCTTGAAAATGTTAAAGGATTAAAAACTCATGATAAAGGAAATACATGGAAAGTAATATGCGAATATTTATTTGGATTAGAAAAATACGGATATATAGTTAAATGGAAGATTTTAAATACAAGAGATTATGGTATTCCGCAAAATAGGGAAAGAATATTTATAGTTGGAAGTAAAGATAAAGATTTTGATTGGCCAAAAGAAAAAGTTATGGATGATATAAAAAATTATATAGATGATATTGAAGGAACCTATACACCTCAATATATAAAATCGCATTTGAAAATTATAAAAGCAAAAAATCCTATTTTTATAGATTCTTCATATCCAAAACATACATATCCAAACTCTGATAAATATTGTTCAACGATAACCACTCGTAATAAATTATGGTGTATTTTAAAAAATAGACAAATGACTATAAATGAATGTTTAGTTTTACAAGGATTTACTATTAATTTTAAAAGAATAGTTAGTTTAACACAATTATATAAACAATTAGGAAATAGTATCAGTGTTAATGTGTTAATAGAGATATTTAAGATGTTAATTTAATTTTAAAATTTTTGTATTTTAAAATTTAACTTATAAAATATTTTAATTTAGAAATATTTTCTAAATTCTTCTTGTAAACATACATGTAATTTATAATTATTGTTATATTCTTTGATTATATTACCATGACCTATAGTATTTTTATATATCATAATTTGTCTTAATCTGTTTATTCCCGAAGTTTTGCATAATTCTCTAAATTCTTTTTCTGTGTAAACCTTATTTGGATCCAGATTATGCATAAAAATAGATATTTTAGTATTTCCTGTTGACCATTTTGGAAACATCTTCTTTGTTAATCTAAGATATTCTTCTTCTCCTATTTCTTTGATGCTTTCATCAATTATATTTTTAGGAATTTTATCATCTTCGTTCACCTTGTTCTTATCCTTTGCAACTTTTCTCTTAATGTCAATTACATCATAATCATCTGGTTCAGGATGGTCTGCTCCTTCGATAATAGTACCAATAATTGGACCATCCTTAGTTATATTAGAAAGTTTTTGCCCGTTTTCATCTTGAACCACTCTAACAATATATCTTCCTCTTTCATCTGTCACCCAACCTCCATTATTAACATCTTCCTCCAAAGTACTAACCTTTTTAGGTGTAAATTTTGTAAACTTTGTTAAGGAACGATCACTACTTGGAACTTTATTTTTAAAGATACTAAGACCGCTGATATACTCTTTAATACTTGTTTTGCGTTCTTTCAATTTAGCCGCACGAGTAACAAACTCTTCTGTAATATTATACCCTTTCAATAAATTTTCATGGTCTTTAGGAGTTATATGTAAGGTCAAAGGAACTCCGTCAAAAACAATAGTACATAGTCGTCCTGTTATTTGCAGAATTTCAGGAATATCTGTTGTTTCGGCAAATGTTGAATACATGCTTGTAAGATGCCATGGTAATTTGTGCAAAGCTTGACACTTGCTAAAGTCAGCAGAACCAAATGAAATACCACGACTTGCAAGGTCACCAGCAATAGTAATCAAATGAGGAAACTTTTCAACTCCACCATTATTTTTTAACCATTCCAAAATATGACCAGGAGAAGCACCCTTTTGAAAAATATGAACACCTTTAATATTTTGAGAACTTCTGCCGTTAGATAAACGAATACTATTTACATTTCCTAACGAATCGTGGTGTAATTTGATTTCTTCACCTGTATACAATAAACAAACGATAGAACGATAGTCAGTGCACATCATGTTAAAGAATTTTCTCATTGGCTTTTTAACTTTCGATACACGCATTAAACAATAATTTGGATGGTCGTCACCCAAGAGAGTTTTGTAAGGAGTTAAAGTTTTAAATTTATCTAAGAAAGGTAAGATATTTTCATCATTAAGAATTACATCTTCGTTTTCTAAAGTAGTAAATTTACATTTTTTACGGAGATGTTCAATTAAGAAACTGTTATGACTTCTATAACCTGTAGGTGGCTCGAGGACAATCAAATCTTCAATTTTTATATTTTTCTTCATAATTGCATCTAGGATAGTACCACTAACACTAAAAGAACAAAAACATGTGTTTATCATGCTTTGTAATTCTGATGCAACTGTTAGGTCTCCATTCTTTGTTGTTTCTGTGACTTCGACATCTTTATGTAACATATCCGCTTCGTCAATAAAAAGAACAAATTTACCTTTTTCATTATCGCCAATTTTTTTGTTGATTTTATTTAAACTGGCATTATTGTATATAGAAATCAAAATTTTAGGAGTGGTTCCATTTAAAGACTCTGGTGTGATTTTGTCATCATCGGCAAATTCAATTGGAAATAAGTTACGAGAAAATCCGAAATGTTCCAAAGAATTATACAACTCGTTTGTGAATTGTTTAATTCTTGTTTTTAATTGGTCGCTGTCAGCTGTGTAGTTGCGTAAAATAATTAAACTACTTTTCCCGTTTAGTAAGAACCAAATAGCGCTACTAATGATAAATTTGGTCTTACTACTCTGAATATTACCTTTAACTGGGAAGTTGCGACCAACGAATCTTTCAAGCATTTGAAAGTTGATTTCAGTAATTTCTTCGTCTATTTCATCTTCAGTTTTATTAGGTTTATTAGGTTTATTAGTTTTATTAGGTTTTTCAATGTGTTTTTTAGTGCGTTTTCTACCCACATTTTTATCTGTGGCATCCTCCTCATTTTCAACCTCAATAATCTCATCATTTTCATCTTCATTTTCATCTTCATTTTCATCTTCATCCTTCTCGCAAACCTTTTCATCTGTTGTGAAATCAGAAATGTCCATAATTTTTTTGATATCTGCACACTTGCTTAATAAGAATTTTTTAACTACATCTTTTATTGTTTCTGCTTTTTTTAAAATCTTAATATTTTCTGCCTTGGTTTTAAAACTTGTATAAACAAGTCTTTGACCATTTGACTTAACTAAGTTAATTTTTGTTATTTTTCCGATTTTTACAAGCTCAAAATTACCGATGCAAATATTTAAATTTTCTTGTTTTTCATCAACTAAATTAACAATATATTTACCATCTACAATATTCGCTGAAGGTAATTCAACATCTTTATTAATCCATTTCAAAGTAATCGTGTTCATAGTGTATATCCTTATATATAATTACATTAACAAAATATTTTTTTCAATTTTTTCAGAATAGCCAATTTTAAAGCCCATACAAGGGTTTTAAAATTTTAAATTTATATCAACTCATTAATTAACTTAACTTAAGAAAATTAGATACAGTCCAATCTTTACCGCCAAATTCCCAATGAATATCATCTCTGTGACGATTTTTCCAACCCATGGAACCAAACTTAAGAACTCCGCCATTGGTATATAACTCATAAATTGCGTTTTGATAACATTTATTATGTTCAGGTTTCATGTTCATATAAATCATTGTTTTATATACTCTTTCCTTGTCCATAACCTTCTCAAACTTTTTCATAATAACATTTTGAACAATAGGACTAGCTTCTAAATAAACGCAATCACCTTCAAGATTTCTAATAAACTTAACATAATTATATTCTAAAAAATAAGGGTCGATAATTTTGCCGTCTCTCTCAACCCAAAAATGACCGTCAACAATAGGAAACTGCATTTTTTAGTATATATCTTTATATATAACATCTTTTTAAAATCAATTTTATTTGGGTAAGGGTCTTCACACCAGCTTGATTTTGAACCCATTTTATATATTTTTGAAATTAACTTTAATACCATTTTTAGTATTAAAGTTTTATTGAAAATATTTTATATGTCTGATACTTCTTTTATGAAGTCGTATAATTCTTCAGGACTTTTTTTCTTTTCTTGCTCATTTTTTAAACCACTGTTAATACTTTTATTTATTATATTTATCATTTTCACAGTTAGTTTTTTATCAGTTCTTAAAGTGTTAAGTGTGTCTGAAGAACATGTCCCCATAAAAAACCTAAAATTAAAAGATGTAACATTTCCGTAATTTGTATAAAATACCATCTTATTATAATTAGAACTATAATCAGTATAACTAAAAGATAGGGTATAATAAACACCTACTATATATTCATTTTTCTGTAAAAACAAATTGTTAAATTGTTGTTCCATAAGTCTTCTTGCATCTCCATGATCAGCTGAGAAATATCTAGTACCAAGATACTTTTTAAATGTGGAAAAATCCGAATATAAATCAATAACTACATTATCATTATTTGGACTTGGTTCTTTCCACAAAAATTTATCTGTTTTATTTTCCAAAGAATAGTTTATAACCACAGTTTCTTTTTCTGGTTGTTTTCCAATTAACTCTGTCTTCAATCTCTCGATCTTTTTATCTCTTATATTTATTGCTTTTTCAAGTTTAATGCTCGCTTCTTCTTGTGCATCATGGGCTCGATTTTGTATAACTCTCAGTTCCTCTATATACTTAAAATTCAATTCATGAATTTCAGTTTTATGGGTGTTAAGAAGTTTTTTATTTTCATTTTCTAATTTTTTAACATCTTCTTTGAGTTCTTCAATATCATCTGTGAGTCTTTCATTTTCATCTATGAGTTTTTCAATTTCATCTTTGAGTTCTTTATTTTCATCTATGAGTTCGTCATGTTCATATTTTAATTTTTCTAGTTCATCCTTCAATGTCTCGTTCACTTTATCTCTTACACTTATGCCTTTTTCAATTTTAATCCTACTTTCCTCTTGTGCACTCATTTCTTCTATGTACTTAAAATTCAATTCAAGGATTTTAGTTTTATGGGAATCAACATCTTTAAGTTCTTTATTTTCATCTTTTAATTTTTCAACTAAGTATTCTAAATCAAGAATTTTTTCTTCTAACTCTATCTTAGTTTTGAAAAATTTCATACTTTCTGCTATATTTTTGTCTATAAATTTGTCTGTAGTATCAATAACTGAACCATTATATTCTATAGTGTAAGATTCATTTGATCTATCATATTCTAAAACTTTCACAATAGAGTTTTTCCTATTGTACCATACATAAGAACCAATAATACTCATAATTGTAAGTTTTCAAGTGTTGATAAATTTTTGTCAATAAGTTAAAAATTCAATTTTATTTAGATTAATTTTAATACCCGTTAAGGGTTTTAAAATTTAAATTGTTTGAGGTTTATTTTAAAAAGATGATGTCTAATATCTAATTCTATTCATTTTTGTTATATTTTTGTTTCTATTTTTAGGTATAATTTTATTCATATAATTAAATTTTTTCATTTCGCTTTTTTTACTTGTTTTTTCTATTTCTATATCTTCATATGTAACAAAAATAATTTCATCTTCTAAAAATATCATTTCGTCGCATATATGAATCTCAGGGTCATATATACGCTCATAACTGACATTTTCTATGTGATCTATGGCACTGGCTAATTCTATTTCAGGACTTTCAATATCCACGGTGCACAATGGGCATGGTATCTTTTTTCGGCCCTTGAAACACTCTTTATCTATCATTTCTTTAAAACAATTTACACATACAGGATGTTGACATTTAGAGTCTGATTTAACCTGTGTGTATCTCTTATCATTCTCAAAACAGATGCAACAATCAATTAACATATTCGGAAGTATATAAGTGGTACTATATAATGTCAGTAGTATTTTTATTTAAAAATCAATTTTATAAGTTATAGTCTATAACGACCAATCAACATATAATGTTTTGTTGTTTATATATATTGAACTAACACACAATTTTTTCTCAATATTTTCTCTAATTGGTATATGATATAATTCAGATATATGACTTAAATTATATAGTAATATTTTATTCTTTTTTATATATTGTTCCTCAAATACTTTTCCTATGATCTTTTCTATCTCTTGTTTGATTACACACTGACTATATAAAATAGAAAAATCTTCTAAACTTAAATTTTTTATTTGTTGAGATGTTATCATATAATATAATATAATATAGTTGCATTTAAATCTAATTTAATAAATATATATAAGATCTCCTGGCGTGTTTTCTAATGTTGGTGGTTCTAATTTTTTAAAGTATATATGATATACTATATCAGGTACTGATTTATCTCTTAATTTATTAAATCCTGTACCATTTACAAGAAAGTATAATACCTTGATATTATAACCATGTTTATTTGCTTTTTCATAATATTCGCAACGGCCTTCTTGACTTGGATTTGTAGAATCTATATATATAGATTTACCTGTTAATAGAGCCTTGTCAATTTCTTTTAAAACTTTAACTTTTGTTCCAATTTTGTCTTGTTCTATATGTAAATGGTCTTTTAAATGTTCTTTATAATACGAACTCTTTCCGCTACCAGGCATTCCAACGCATACAACTAATTCTTTTTCCTTGTTGAAAACATGTTTATTTGCATGTCCAAAAAAATCTTCTGGAGATGTTATTTCCGCATTAATTGCTTCTCCAAATAATTTATCGCTATCAGAAAAATCTTGTGGTCTTCCTATAGCATCTCCAATATATATAGTTTTTCTTATATCAATTTCGTTATGTTTTTTAAATAAATTCCACATGCCTATATCAGGTTTTCTATAATTATCTTTTTCAGTTGAAATGTAAACGGAAATAGGTAAATCAAGTTTTTGTACGAAATTTGAGATCCTTTCAACTTTTTTTAATTTTTCTTTTTTCGATTTCGCAAACTGATTGGTAAATATGACAATACTATAACCATCTTTAATAAGTTTTTCTAAAATTGGTTTTCTATTGGGAAAAATATAAATATCATCCTCCTCTTTTGGAAATAGGTGTTTTTCATTGTAAGTTAGTGTCCAATCTAAATCAAATGAAGCTATGAATGCAGAGTGTTTAAAATGTGGATGAATGAAATAGAAAACAGAGTTATACTGAATAAACATTCTCAAATATATAACTTTAATTACGTTAATTTTAAAATCAATTTAAGTAAAGATATTGTAACATTCTATAAATTTTTTCACTCAATTGAGTGTTAAAATTATACTATATATTTATTTACGAAATTTTTACTCCGAATGCCCAGTCATTTGCATACAAAATTCAGGTGCTATTTCAACTTTAATTTTATCCAATATTTTCTGTTTTACTTCTTCATCTGTTAATGGAGTATATACAGTCCTCCATCTATCTTCGTCATCTTCATCTTTATCAGTATCTTCAATTTCAGAAGAACTATATAATATTTCGGCTGACATATCTACCAATTTTTTATAAATCATATCATAATTGGAATCTACTATTAACATAGATTTCTCTAGTGCTTCAGTATGATTTTCGCATACAATAATACCTGACAAATGAAGTTTTGAGGAAGACCAACTACGATTAGTGTCAAAGGTAAGAGAATACTTAAAAACTTGCATCTTTATTGATTGGTTTGTAAAAGGTTTGTAAAAGTAAACAATAACAAAATTTTAAAATCAATTTAAGTAAATATATATACATATATTTACTTATAAATTTATAAATTAAATACTCTTTTGAGTATTAAATTTTACATCTTATATTTATAAATTAAGGATTACATCTATACATAATATCTTCATTTACTCGTCGTTATAATCATTAACAATCTCCTTTAACTCATTCTTCTCGATCTCAACTTCCATTTCATCCAGCTTCTTCTTTATCATTCTCATGGTAATTGTCTCGTCATCGAAAGAATCCATGATCTCGTGAACAATCTCCTTGTTGGTCTTTTTCTTGACTACCTTAGCCTTGGATTTAGTGGCGGCTTTTTCCTTCTTGTCATCCTTCTTGACTTCCTTGTCAGCCTTCTTGTCGTCTTTCTTCTCAACCTTCTCAGTCTTCTTAATTTTCTTTTCCTTTTCCTCTATTGGGTTAGCATCCTGAAATTCCTTCTTCAACTTCTCAGCTCTACTCTTCAACTCCTTAAAGTACTCTTCATCTTCAGACTCCAACTCCTTCCATCTTCTAGCAAGCTCTGCGATGACATCCTTACCCTCAAAACCGTCTTGTTTTACAGCTTCCTTTTGTTCTTCACAGTAA
>JACCDO011749327.1_pt1 | contig 28645 bp, 2 predicted proteins | sample 7446101 | NCBI WGS metagenome assembly JACCDO01 (sample SAMN15323440, study PRJNA562643) | freshwater metagenome | isolation source: river surface water | place: USA:Blue River Watershed | collected 2017-08-16
GAAGGTGTTTTCATTGCACGTGGTAAAGATGATGCACTTGTGACTTTGAACTCAACACCCGGAAAGGATGTTTACGGAGAGAAGAGAATCCAGGTCGATGGCCCTCCAGGCCCCGATGGTAACCCAACTAAACTTGAATATCGTGTATGGAATCCTTTCCGATCCAAACTTGCTGCTGCAATCTTGGGCAATGTCGACAATATTCACATGGGTCCGGGATCTAAAGTGCTTTATATTGGTGCATCTGCAGGTACTACTGTTTCTCACGTTTCGGATATCGTTGGCCCCACTGGGTGTGTGTACGCGGTCGAGTTCGCACATCGTATGGGAAGAGATCTAATCAATATGGCCAAATCTCGAACAAACATCATCCCTATTATTGAAGACGCGAGACATCCTCTGAAGTACAGAATGCTCATGGGCATGGTTGATACTATATTTGCCGATGTTGCACAACCGGATCAGGCGAGAATTGTAGGATTGAATGCATCGTACTTCTTAAAGAATGGTGGCCACTTCGTAATATCGATCAAGGCATCTTGCATCGACTCTACTGCGCCAGCTGAGGCAGTATTTGCTCGCGAAGTCAAGAAAATGCAAGGCGAGCAGCTTAAACCACAGGAGCAAATCACACTAGAGCCCTATGAGCGCGATCATGCAGTGGTTGTTGGCGTTTACCGTTCAAGCAAGAAAGCGTGAGGTGATTAGTTTATGTCAAAATAATATCAAGCTTAAAGAGTTAATACTCCAACCATTAACCTAACCTACACCTAATTTATTTACACTTATGCAGAACCTTTCTAAATGGTTTAACTCAACCTTTGATGACGGCTATGGGTCTCAACTTAATAACTTTGTTAGATATCCCAGCTGCATGACACGTTTCGACCACTGCGCACACATCTTTGTAGCTATCAGGAGCTTCCTCCATTACCAATTTGGGCGAAGCAACTCTTATAGCAATTCCTTGCTTAGCCAATTGGTCCAACACTTCTTGATAACTCAGAGATCTTCTGCTTTTGTTTCGTGACTGAGCTCTACCAGCTCCATGACATGTACTGCCAAAACACTCGTCCATGCCTCGTTGAGTTCCGGTTAGCACATAGCTACATGTGCCCATGGTACCTCCGATCAAGACGGGTTGACCCGTGAACTGATAGTCTCCGGGTATCAGAGGGTGATGAGGAGGAAAGGCACGAGTGCTCCCTTTGCGATGCACAAGCAATGTCTTCTCTGCGCCATCCACCATATGCTGTTCAATCTTTGCAATATTGTGCGAAACATCATAAATGACATGCATATCAAGATCATCAGGTGTCTTACCAAATTGTTTGGCAAAAGCTTGTCGAGCGAGAAACGTCATTGACGATCGATTCACCCATGCGTAATTGGCTGCCGCAGCCATCGCAGCCAAATAGTCTCGTCCTTCGGTAGAATCGATTCTTGCACATGCAAGTTGACGGTCATTTGTTATTACACCATCCCTGGCCATAGCCGTTTCCATGGCTGTGAGGGCGTCCGTTGCTACTTGATGCCCGAGACCTCGAGATCCACTATGAATCATTATGCAGACTTGTCCAATTCTATCTATGCCCATTCTCGCTGCGGCATGCTCATCAAATATTTCATCAACGACTTGGATTTCACAATAATGATTTCCGGCTCCAAGAGTCCCCAATTGAGGCAAACCTCGTTTCTTGGCTCTTTTTGATACTTTAGAAGGATCTGCTTGCAACATTCGTCCAAACTCTTCACAATGGTTTTTATCTTCCGCCCATGCATATCCTTCTCTGACTGACCAATCCATTCCCAGTTCTAAAGCCGCCTCTAAATCAGCCATGGTCGTAGGTATTACCCCTTTTGAGCCTACGCCTACTGGAATGTGATCAAAAAGCGACTGAGCAAGCTGTTCCTTTACAGGTCCGACTTCAGCTTCAGTTAAATTGGTCCGCAAGAGTCGCACTCCACAATTAATGTCAAAGCCTACTCCACCAGGCGAAACAATGGATTCTGGATTTGACATATCAAAAGCAGCAACATTTCCAATTGCAAAGCCATATCCCGAGTGTACATCGGGCAAACCTATAGATTTACTGACAATTCCAGGAAGTGCTGCCACATTAGCGATCTGTTTAACTGCTGGCAGAAAACCTCCATGACCACCAGACGCGCAATGATCACGGAGTTCTCCCAGCATGAGATCCTCTAAGTCTTTGTTAATATAAAACGAACCTTCTACATTCATGCCTGGCACAAAACCCTTTTTAATGACGAACTTCCAATCGGTCACACGCTTAATATATTCCATTTCCTGTTCATAAGTGCGAACAGGTCCCTGAGGTCTAATTTTACCCTCATGGCCTTTGTGTCCGATTTCGGGCGCTCCTTCTTCAGGCATTTCTGCACGTCTCCTTCTTTATAAGTTTATACGACTCAGAGCGAAGAAATACTCGATACTTGTTTTTACGGATTTGTGTTTTTTAATCGCCAAGAAACCCTGAGCCCTCCTTTTTTCCTCCTTAACCCTCCGAAACATCATGACGAGTCACGAAAGCCAACAAACGTATAGAAATATGGTCGACTCTGTCGATCCAAATCGCCCTCCTGTTGTGACTGCTCAAGAAGTTGCTCCTGAAGACGGAGGTGCAACCTTTTTCGGTGCTGGTGAGGCAGTAAACTGGACTACTGCGGATCAGGCACGTCTGTTATCTATCGATGAACTTCACACGCGACTGCTAGAATATCACAACAACGTGCACGCTCGAAATGTTATCGGCGACGATGTATTCAACAATTCTCAAAATAAATATCAATGGAAAGGTGGAACCAAACCTATTTCAGCCAATGATAAGGATATTGTGGTTGTTATAAAAAATTTCGGCGACGAAAGTGTTTCGTCGGCTCCAATGTTTTTGCACTTTGATGCCATGAACGCTTGGTTGGACAAGAGACACGTCGATGCTAGTCACGTGTCAAATAAATCTGGGCCTACATCACTTATCTGGATTCACGTCAAAGATCCTGCCGTTTTGGGTGCATTAGCTGCAAGATTTGAGATTCACGAATTAATGGTGGCAGGATTTAGCGACTTACGTGCATTCTCCACTTTTATGCCGGTGGGCTCATCTGTTTTCATATCGTTGTGTACTTTTCAGTTGGAGAGAACTAAAGCTAATATGTTTAAGGTTTTTATGTATGTTTCACAAAATGTTGTCATAACATTTGAACGCGAGATCATGCCCGATTTGCTGGATGCAGACGGCCCTGTTCAGGACGGCGTCTGCACGGAGGTCATGTGCAGACATGATAAATTGGTCAAGAACATTCGCAAACTTGGAGGCGTGTATCTGATGTACACGTTAGCGTTGCAGGCTTTATCAACACAAGATGCTATTATTGACTTCTTCTCTAAGACGTTATACTATTTTAAGCAGAAAGTCACTACGCGCCAGTTTCATAAAGAAAAGCTCAAAATTGCGCGACAAATGCACGCCGTGTCCATGTCTGTAACCATGGTCAAGAACTCGATTATGCACGCAGAAGACACATTCGTTCGTTTGCTTAGTGGCGCAATGACTGGCACTTTTAGCGCAAACACTCTGGAAGACGATGGTGTCCCTGCGGAGGACAACAAGAAGCCACAACCCAAGGCAGACGCGAAAGTCGACACGAAGACCGAGAGCAAGCCGGCACCATCTAAATCAGATGCCAAACCTGTGGGTTTAAGTGTCGTGCAAATTTCCGGAGTGGAAGGAAAAGTAACACTTACTCCACGCCTGCCGCTGTTAGCGCCCAATGGACTCTTGATGACAGACCACACACCGTACTTGCTGGACATTGTGGACAGCTACAAGTTTGTGAACCACCTTCTACAAACTGAGCTCGAGGAAGTGCAAGCGTTGACCAGCGCCATGGATGCGCTGACTACGCTTAGATCGATCAACACATCAACTTTGCTATCTTTAGTCGCTACCATTTTCATGCCTCTCAATTTCGTGTGCGGCATTTTTGGAACCAACTTCGTCTATCCGGCGAACGCCCCTGTCGACGCCGGTAATTATTACATGGGTATTCTGAACGACCCGCAAGGCCCGTACTATTTCTTGATGATATGCATATTTTCGGTGTTTTTAATTTTGTTGTACTTTTGGTACAACGGCTGGGTAGACCTGCGAATCCGCTGGGACCGCTTTTTCCACTTTCTCACTTGCAACTTCTTCGGTGAGAAGGCGAATCCTAATACAAAAGCAACCATGCTGAAAAAGTAATAAACTAATATGTGAAACGTGAATTATTAAGACTGCAAAACAAACGCATTTATTTATATGTAACTATTTACACTACGAAATATGAACATTTATAGTTGTGGTGTACGTGAGCGCACCCCCTTTGCCTCGGAACCCCTCGTCATTGACCAGTATGGTGATGATATCTGTGTGTCCACTTTGGCATCCATCCACTGCACGACACTTATATGTCGCTGTCTGAATAACTACGTTGACATCGTCCAGAGACCCCCTGAACGTAATGACACGGTCTCCGCTGCCCTGGCCTTGCAAAAATACTATCTCATCACGGAATGTCAGGGTCAGAAGTCCGGAAACAGCGGACATAGTCACCGTAACAGGGGGTTGTAATTCATAACCTAATGATGTTTTCAAAAGCACACTTAAATGGTCTGCATCTTCGACGGTAAAGCCTGGAACAGGAGTGTCAAGGTTTAACTGCGAGGTGAACTCCCCAGACGATAAGCGAATGCTTGGGGGTTGGTTTACAGCTACAATGAATATAGGAATATGGGCGATAGTCTGCATAGTCTGATTTCGATCGCAAAAGCTTTCAAGTACGTTCGACTTGTTTCCGAACGCACCATACATGTCAGCTTGCGGCAAAATCGATAAACTAGGCCTCTGGATGAACCTTTGCGGTTGAGTAGGCAGCAGGCCGTCATAACCCAAGCAAATCGCTGGGTGATCAGTAACCGTCGCAGACATCGAAACGTTGCCATTGGTATAGGCAGGAGCATAGAAGTACACACCGCGCATAGCGGAGTTGACTTGAGCCACCGTACCTTCAATCACAATCTTCTGCCCGACCGTCGCGGCGGGTAGGGTCGCGAGTACAGAAGGTGAAAGCATGCTACTATAATCATCCCACACGGCGGTAATACTCATATCGCGATGGATTTCTGTAATAAATCGAACGGCGACACGAGAAAAATCTGTATACTTTTTCATTTGATTACTTTTGGCCACAGCGCCTTTCGTCGTCGTCGTCGATCCGGGCAGCACAATGACGTCTCCCTCTTCATTGGCGGGAATATAATCGGTATCTGGTTGGTATAAAAACAAATTAACACCAGCAGCATATAAATCACCCGGACCTGGGATTCCGATAAACTTGCGCAGTTTCGACATTGCGATGATAGTCAGCGGCTTGTAGCCGGTTTCCTTGATGGTTGATTCCCATTCTCGAATATCGCGTGTCACCTGCGCAGCATCGAAGCCATTGCCAGCAGATGTAAATTCCATGGAAAGCAGTAAGCAATCATATGGTCGATTTTTTTCTAAAAAGTTATACTGCACGTACTCAGCGTATTTTGTCTTGACAGCATTCAGCGCAGCCAAACCCGAATTAAATTCATAGGTGGCATGGCCAAGTGATTGCAGCGAAGCTGTCATATAAGACATCACTGTTAAATCTGCTTCTGCAATAGCAAACATAAGCACGTTCGGAGACGAAGGTTTTAGTTCTGTTTTCGCTTTAATGGCAATGACTCCTTTGTCCACGGCTAGAACGACTGTGATGTTTCCGTTAGGCGGAGTGTCCACGTCGCGAATCACAAACGCTTGGTCAATGCCAAAGGCTAGTTCATCGTTCGCAATATACTCACCGCCAGCAGGACCATGCACATCGCTGGCGCTGAATTGCGCTGGGACATACAATCCGCCTTCAAAAGTGGTCATTTGTGCAGGGTGTGCGATATCTAAACTGGCTCTGTCAATGTAAAGATCATTGTAAGTCCTGTCGAATGAGCGGAAAGTACCAGCAGAAGTACCATCAGTTCGCCAAAATTGACTTCCACCGATACCTTCCATTAAGTTGCCCGTAACTGCATAACCATCAGTCGCAGTAAACATGAGGTACTGCGCTTGATCCAACTCTGACACAAACAGTGTAAAGAAACTGGGATTACTTGATCCAAAGCCAGCTCGAATATCCTTAATGAGCACCGTTCCTAAAGCAGTGCCATCTGTACACCACAATTCTGTGCCAATAACACCGTCATTTGCTTGGAAATAGACTTTATTCTTGAACCACGTCATGTACCGCGGGTTCGAATCCGATATCCCTGGGTTGAGGTCTGAGACAAGAACTGTGCCAGCGATCGTACCGTCTGTTTTCCAAAGTTCGCGTCCTGTACTAGGAGTGTAAGCACTGAAATACAAAGGGAAGCTACCACCAGACGAAGTGAAACCGTTTGGTTCAGAACTCAACGGGCCTGGCAGGAGGTCCAAGTACATGAGGTGATACTGCAGCGACACAAGATCGAACACCTCACACCAAACTTCACGTCCACGATCATTATCTGTGGCAGCAAAACAAAGGAAGTCTTGCGACGATCCATGTACTACAGTCATGAATTTTGGGTCCGAGCTGTGATAACCCGGCCAAATTCCAGTTCCAGATCCTTCCACTGAAACGAGTTCCGCAGAAGAGTGCAGAGTCCCAGGCGTTCTCCATAGCTCTCTTCCATCCTGCAGCGTCGTAGCCGCAAAGTAGAGCCATGAACCAAAAGAAATAAGATCAGATGGGTAAGAACCATGAGGACCAGAAAATACATCATCAATACGGGTGGTTCCTTCGACTGTTCCATCAGTGCGCCAAAGCTCGTTTCCGGCAGCAAGTTTCCTACAGTCAGTACCCTTGCATGAAGTATCATCCCCAGCTATGCAGACAATGCCTGCGAACTGAGACGTTAAAAGATTTCCAGATAATGGCAACGTATCAATATCCGGGCGATAGGAGTCAGGCTTTCCCGCGTGTTTGTATGCACCAGTTATGTGCGAGTCTTTAAATCTGAAATGAACGCGGTCAGCACCTCCATAGGTGTACCCAATCCAACCACATTCGTCATAATAAACCTTCTTTTCATAAGATGCGCTTGAATGGATGCTGGTGGACTTCTCATATTCACCATTACTTTTCTGACTATAGAGTTGCGGGCCGTGCCTCTGGAACAGCTCAGCGCCACCTTCACTATGCCATTGCCTGAGTTCTGTTTCGAGCTGCTCTGAGGTAAAGTGACGATAACCTTCTTCTGTCGAAGCCCAGTGATACCCGTAGGGACAGTCATACACGCGTTTGGGATTCCAAATATTGCTATCGGAAACGGCGAAAAAGACTCTCTTGTCAAAAGTGCTCTGACGGAAAGACTGGCAATGGTCTCGCTTTGCGGGCAAGACCATCCAGCTAATATCAATACCGCTGGATGCGAAATACATATATCCATTGTGAACCGCCATATACGCAGGGTCGCTGCCCAAGTGACCAGGAACAAGATCAAGGAATTGAGTCGCATCGTGCGTTCTGGAAGAATTGGACTCCGTAAAAGCGGCGAGTGGCTTCTTTAGCGTGTCAATGGCATTTTGTAACACACTGGTTTCGCTTCTCCACATTTCCTTTCCATGCACACCGTCATCCGCCTGAAAATATAAATTTCCGTTGTAAATAGTAAAGAACCTGGGGTTCGAGCTGCCCGACCCTTGCCTGATATCCGCCACTTGCCGCGTGTCCCACGACAGACCTGCAGCGCCGTAGTCTGGATATCTAATATAATTCGAAGCGCTATTATCAGGCGTTTGTGCAGAACCCGATGCTCTGGTCGAAGACCGATCTGGTTCCACCAACCTCCATAACTCATTTCCTGAGCGCCAGCTGGACAAAGACATGCTCCGAGCATCGACTTCAGTGGCACTCATAAAATCGAATTTTGCGCCATCGATACGAATATATTGTGATTCGTCTAAAATAAAGATGTTCTTACCAGTTGTGGCAGGCGTGGCTATGGTAGGCGCATCATTCGCTGGCTGGATGAAAATCCTAAAGGACTGTGTATCGCTTTTGTTGCCACCCAAACCGATGTTTCCTAAGTCGTCCACGCTAACGGTGACTTTTGCTTCAGGCCCAAAGTAATTAGGAGTAGCAAAGAAAGTTACAGTATTAAGAGCTTGATTTGCAACAGATAATGGCGCCAAAAATACGATTCTGTTGCTTCCCCTAGGAGTCGGCCCCCCTTCTTCGTAAAACAAGCCTGCCGAGCCGCTGACACCCATCAGCGACGAAATGGCCACGGCGTCTTCATAAGCAACCTGAACGGTTCCCTTCTCACCAGTGACTGTCACGCGAACGACTGAATCGATAACAACGTCTACATCACTGACAGATATACCTTTAATAACGACGGGCTGGTCTTCCTGGCCATACAACGTAAGTGTGTCAATGGTTAGAGGTTGCAAAGTATCTTCTGTGAGAAGATAGTTGTCCAATACAGCTCCAGGTACTTTTAGAACAGGCGCATCATTCGCAGGATAGACTCTGACTTGAATTTTCTCACTGCTTTGCGTGACGGGCGGTTGGTCCAGATCCAGCGTATTTGATCGATAAATATTGTCGACAACGAAGTGCACAGTGTCCAACTCAAGCATCTGAATAGCATCCAACCCTTCACGATCTCCGCTTCTCACCGTTCCTGAGTTCCAATTACTATCAACGCGATAAATGAGTGTCTTAAGTGCGCGATTAATATCTGCAAGATTTCCCTCAACAGTTGCGATTTTAAACCAAAACTGCTGCGGGTCGCCGCTGGCATCAGAAGAAAGATTGTCTTCGCTACCCACACCTCCGCGAGTCAATTTGGACTTGAGCCCTTCATTAATAGGTGGTACTGAACGCAGGCGGATCGTTTCCAAGGTGGTATTCGGTGTATTGATGAACGATAAGCCTGCCCTCGTGGTCACCGCGAGCGAACCGTGGTACGAGGAAATGGTCAATCTCAGAATACCGCCCTGCTGGGAATGGAACATGGCCTTATCCCATGAGTTATAAAGCTTGACAAAAGGATATCTCTGATTCATAATATGTAAAATTGTTGACTGATTGGATTTGTTGTAGGAGGAGTCAAAGACGTTGCCAAGGTCTCGGGAGTATGTCGGCGCCCCTTGAGCGAGCTCTATAAACTCCGGATCTTCGATACTGATTCCGCGCATGGCAATGTTTGCATCTTCTAAAAGTTCCACAAGTTTTAGCTCCGAGGGAATAATAATTCGAGGAGCGTCTACAACGGAGTCGACAACAATCGGTATCGTTTCGTTCTGCGTTAAACCATTTTGCCCAAAAGGCCTATCATTGACGAAAACCGAAATATATTCAGGACCATAATAGTTAGGTGGAGGAGTATACGTCAGCGATTTCAACGCCAAATTAATATTCCCAAGAGTGCCCGTGATAGTCACTGTGTTATTATCAGAGGCAGAGCGGCCTCGCTCGAAGTGCACGCCGTAAAAATCACAGGTAGGAATTGTGATCTCGCCGTGAACAGCTGTGAGATTCACTTTGTACTGACCCGCGCTGAAAATTCGATTTTCTTCATCGGCATCTGCAATGCTGACGTTCGGCACGATGAATTGAGCATCCTCTGCGACGTGAAGTACGTCTATCGACACAATGCGTTGGCACTGGACGAGCTGCGGGTTGTGGCGAACGATTTGCGTGCCCCCCTCCTGCCCATCTTGGCTCTGGCAAGGTTCCACAGTATACTCAGCACCGGGAACTTGGATGGAAGGTCTGTGGTTTATGCCAGGCAATACCACCATGACCACTGAGCCAGATGCAGTGAGACTTTGGTTAAAATACACCAAGTCTGTAAAGTTCGCCTGACCCATCACGCGACCGGAATTTCCCATGTCATCTACGTAGAAATAGAGTATATCCGGTTTACCAGACTTCAAAGTGTGCCAATTCTTAGGAGGAGTGTACGTCAAGTAAGAAAGTGCGCGATTTATGTCAGTTTTTGTTCCCAACAACTCCACACTTCGATCCAGCTCGCCCATCCCTTTGGATAGAGTGAGAGTGACAGGAAACACAGGTAGCGAAATCGTTCCTAGGTCTACTTTAATCGTAACAGTCAACAGGCCTTCACCACTATCCACGTCATCCACCAGCACAGACGAGTCGAAAACGAAAGTGTCATCTTCATTCACGGAAAGATGATGCTGGGGCAAATGGAAAAATGGCGCATCGTTTATCGGCGCAATATTGAGAGGCATGCTCTGCATGTGACACAGACTGCAATCTTTAGAATCAGAAGTTCGGATGTCTTCAGAAGAGTCTGTGAAGAAATAGGACTCCGCAAAGCACTGGTCGCACACCATAGCCGTAATGGAGTCCGCCCCATGGTAGTCCTTATCCGGTCGATACTGCATATTATTTAACATGGAATTGATTTCTGAGAGTGATCCCTGAACACGAATTCTGCGGAAACTCTTAGAAACCAAGCTATCTCCATAGTATCCAAGCACCTTTATCAAGCCGTCTTCTATTCCAAAATATCCCGTCAAATCCGAACCATCATTCCAAGACATCACTTTAGAGCCGGTAGAGTCACCATTCAGAAAGTCCGCATTGAATGAAGTCTTATTGCTAAAAGAAAGAGTTTTATTGTGCACAGGTAAAGTCTTATCGATCGCGAAAAAGGTGTGCCTAATATTTCTGACGTGGTCACTCTCAGGCATGCCCAGCGCTTCAATAGCGCTCGCTACGGATCCATCTTCTGAACCGAAAGTGCCATGATTTGCAGTAAGAACTAGCGACAAGACAGAATTAGAATACTCGTGAGCATCAATGTCTGCCACGAAAATACCTGCCAGGGAATAAGTTTCGTCCTCTTCTATATACACCGTACGCACGGATACCACTTCTCTGCTTTTGTGTAATGTGTTGAAAGGGTCTACACGATAAACTTCGCCCGGAACATGCACCACTGGGCGATCGTTGACAGCAGCGATTTTAATCGAAATTTCAGCAGAAACAGCAAAATCGGTATCACCTCCGGAAAATTCAAGAGGCATATCACTTGAGGGTCGACTGAAGCCGAAATTGTTCCGCAATAACTTATCTTCCGCGGCCAGCTTTTGAGATTCTATGTCGGTGATGACCAAACGCACTGTAGCCAAACCTCCGTTGATAATGTTGAAGTCACGCACAGGGATGAAAGTCAGCCCACTTACAGCGAGGTTAATAGCATGCAGAGGGCCGATGACTTCGATGTATGACCAGTCGTTCTTTGTGAAATTGGAATATTGAAACGATGTCGAAAGATGAGCTGGCAAATCAGAAAACATTATATTTCCATCAGCTGAAGATATTTCAAGCTTAAATAATTTATTTCCTTTGGTTCCGTCTTGAAGCATATCCGGGCGAGTGGTGTATACATGTGCTTGAGCTGCACTTAGCGGATCCCCCGTGCTGCTCAAAATCTGCCAACGGTTGGAGTTAGGGAGGTATTTGTGCCTTAGGTCATCATGATTCACAAAGGAAACATTTGGAACATTAAAAGAAGTATCTTCTCTGCCGATAAGAACCATATTGGGCACTTTAATTTCAATCCGATCGGGCTTGGAATGCACCAAAACATTGATTGTAATACTGTCCGTGAGCCTGCACGGTAAGTGGGCTTCTTCCAATCCTAGACACAATGCGCCATAACCTGTATTGCCTAGGTCATCAACACTGACAGTTATCAAATCTGAACCATAAAAGTCTTCATATGGCCTGTAAATCAGGTGATCGAGCGCGGTGTAGACGCCTTTCGCGGGGACCGACAGTCTCAGATAGTTCTGATGCTCGCCAGTAAAGTCATTATCCACAAAGTAATTTGGCTCCGACCCTTCAGATGTAAAGAAAGGATCAAAGAATATAGTGCCATTACGAGCTACTAAAGTAACTTGTATAGCGCCATCAACAGATTCGGTGGCGTCAACATCCCGAACACTCAAGCCCAACAGAGGGCAATTCGCGTTCTCATTGCAGTCCAGGGTTGCTATTTTTAGCCTTTTACGAGACACTTCATCTTCCTCATGCTGAACACTATCATGTATAGTTAGCGAGCCGAAAGATAGAACAGGAGGGTCATTTGCAGGCTTCACGAAAATTGTTAACTTGTTCACGTCAGTCAAGCCTGTAGAGTCCGCTACAGACACACTCAACACATCGACACTTGGGACGCCTCTAATGCTAGCAGCAGAAGCGTCATGTAGACTGTTCCAATTTAAATCCGTGCGATAGTTCAATCCGCGAAGAGCCGCATTGACATGTATCAAATTACCTCGCAAGATAATGTGGTCATCTTGAAAGCCGGAGCCATGCAAGAACTCGATGTCAGGATGAACACGAAGCAGAGAGAGCGTGCCGTGTATGACTTTAAGCTCAACGGTGTACAGCTGGCTCACTGCCTCATGGTTGTTATTATCATATTTGTAAAAAAACATGTCGGTATGCCTGTTGTCAGTGTAAGTCACGTTGTATTCATTATCACGAATTTGAGGGATTTTGTAGCCTGTGTTATTTCGCGTAATGGTTCGCTCTTGTCTCACAGCAAGGTACGTATCTTTATCAGATATACTAATACTCAGTGTGGACATGTTCAACAAGGACAGCCTCGGACCAATTAATTCCGGATGCGTCAAGTTGAGTGCGTTGCCAATCCAGTCGCAGCAGTCTGCGCCTATAATACCCGTTATGTCTTCAAGAGTCGTCAGCATATCAAAAGATGGCAAGTGAATGACAGGGGGGTCATCTACCTGCACGACGTCTAACAACAAGGACCGGGTCAGGTCCTTTGCTCCGCCCTCTCCTATATTACCCAGGTCATTCACGTATATGGTCATAATGTCCACACCGAACCAATCTGGATCCGGCGTGTAAATCATCGAAGAAATTAATGCTTTAATATCAAAATAGCGACCACGAACGCAAAGCTTTCGCGATCCTCCTTTACGTGGGTCATAATCTAATCTGGATGAAAACTGCGGAGTAGACCCCACGAAGGCGATGATATCCTGATTCGTCATATTGTAAAATAAGGGAATAACAGGAGAAATGGATATTGGCGCAGAATCTAGCAATTCATAGAGAGGATGCTCTTTTAAATCGGCGTTCATTTCAGAGGGGTCGCGATGGTAAGAAAATGTCAGATTTGGAGTCGGTCCCATAAACTCAGGAGTGCTTTTACTAAAATTAGTCAGGAATGAGACTGACGCACCAAGAGCTTGGGCTGAGAGCCGACCGTGCAGAACCTCAACGGATAAGTAAACATGGTCAGCGCTCAAACCTTCATGGCTTTTGTAGAAACGAGAGCGGGCATCTTTGCCGCTGTACTCCAGATTCATCGCCTTGTCCATATCAAGATCCGAAATATCGAAGTTCTTGCCGATGGCAAACGGAGTGTCTTCCATGAGCTTGAAAAATCCTACTTCCCACGCAGACTCGTTATCATACAAGCGACCCACATTAGTATTATTTATCAAAATGACTGGCGCGTCATTCAACGGAATTATTTCTATGACTAAGATAGAACTTTGAATGCTCGTCAAATCAGAAGGAGTGGTTACGTTATGAGGACTTCGATTCCAAAGTGTGATGTTCAAGTAATCGGTTCCGTATGCATTAGGAAGCGACTGATACTTGAGCGTATCGAGTTTTACATTAATATCAAATATGTTACCCGACAGACTAAGAATTTGATTGTAGTTGCCAATCAATCCAACGGACAAATTCTGGTGAATGTCAATACTGCGATGCAGAGGCTGGACGGCAAAATCGGAAAATGCGCCCGTGAGAGGAGCGCTGCCATCTACGCTTATAAACCCATTCTTTATGGCAAGCGTCATATACAAGACTTCTGATCCAGCATCTTGCAAAACAACCTGAAGACCGTTCCTCTTGACATTGAAATAGATGTCTTGTGCTGTCATCAATCCCTTATATGTGGTGCGAAACAAGTCTTTTGTTACAGATATAACACTGCTGGCTTCATTGCGAATATCATCTGCGAGTCTTGCATCAGTATCTTCATGGACGCGGAACGTATTCTGAGGCACCTTGGACTGACTTAAAGGCCCAAAGGAAGGCAATGCAAACTTACGCCAATATATTACAGGCGCCTGATAAACCTCTTCAACATGCACATATAAAGCTTGGTATCCGCTGAGTCCCGAAAAATCCATGATGCCTATGCTGATAGTCGCATCTCCACTCCACCCATCACCGGGTTTATATTCCAGATACTTGAAGGCATCACTTACATCGTTAGAGTGTCCTCTGAACGCCAGACTTCTTTGCCATGCAGACAAATCATCCACATCGTTGGAAACAAAGATACCAGAGCTTCCAGGTTTAAGACGCAAGCCGTAATCTCTTGGTCCCCTTCGTACACTGTATACCATGATGTTGGCACCAATACCTGTGAGTTGACCGGGAATTACCGAAGCAGAAAGTCCGTCCACAACGTCTTCAACCGATTGAGTGATCGCTACATACCACGTGTATTGTCCTTGCTTGCCAGGCCCGCGTCGTGCAACTGAACACGAACCAATATGAAGAATTGGGTCATGTATAGAAGATAAAGCCATAAGTGCATTCTGAATATCAGATGCCTCTGCATCGTACGCAAGTTGTACAGTTTGCTGACCACCGTGCATTATTTTAAAATACCCGCCAATTGAGTTGGGCTTTGTGGTGAGCGCTACCGATGCCGCACTTGAAATAGGTTCAGGGGAGGCAGCCAATCCTAAGGTGACATAGCTTATTCTGAAGTTATCTGCGCTGATAATATTGCTGCCTCCAACAAAAGTAACTGTCCAGGTGATAGTTGTGGTACCACCGAGACTGACAGAAACTTTGCTGACAAAAACACTAGAAGCTAGCGACGAAAAAAACGGTACAAGCTGAATCATACTCTGCATGGACTGAGCGCGACCTTCATACACAGCTCTTTGACCGGCAATATTAGCATGCTCTTCTGGCGTTTGCTGCTCATCAGTTATCATGGCCACGGTGCCACCGAAAATTGGACCAATCAATGCAGTCTCATTTGTAATCGGGTTGCGCACCCAAACGTTGAAGAGTTCCTGTCGTTGCAATGCGGAAGTTAAAGTTATGACAAGCACGGGATCTACAACTTTAGCAATAGATTTCACGACGTATGTCGACGGTTGACCACGCCCAGCCCGGACTTTTTTCGTGATAACCTTTGGCGGAACATTGATGGTCATATCCGTGCTTGGTCCGTCTGTCCCAGAATTGTAAGAGTAGGAACCGATTAATCCAGTTGCATCAGCCCCTAGAAGAGGTACATCACCTCTTTCAGATGACTGTGACGCGAAGAATGTTATGGTCCAAATGTAGCCATGATCTAAGCCAGCGACGCTACGCTCCACTCCCACAGCCCGGATTGAAGAAAGTTCTTCAAGAGCATTACCCAGCTCTTGCTCACTTGCATCAAACGGAATAGGCGCAGTTACAGACTCACCCAGAACAAGTCGGAATGTTCCGCCAATTTCATTTTGTTCTCTAGATCTAGCAACGAAAACGGCTGTAGGATAAGTTGCACGAAGCGCATCTGCATAAATTACTGAATTATCTGCTATCGAAATGACAGGGAATCTATAATCTGCATTATGGAAAGTGATTTCCCATGAAAGTGTGGTGTTTATCATCCGCACACTCGTTGTAATGCCCAATGCACGCAATGCGGGCACTGCTTCAATTCTAGCCTGCACAGATTGCCCCACGGCACTACCTAAATAATCAGCATTTAAGCGCTCTTCTTCGACAGATGCAACCGCATCGGATTGAATTGCTTCTGTGGAAACTATTCCGTAATTATATGCGGTCAAATCAAACTTAATCTTATAAGTACCCCGCACGGAGGAGTAGTTCTTGGGTACGAATGTTACCGTTTGGGCCTGCTCCACATGATGGGTTTGCGTCATCACGGTTTGGGTGTCCAAAACAGCGCTATGGCTGACTCTAATAGTACTTTCCAAAGTATTCAAGGGCATATTTGGGCTGCCATAAGCGTCAATCACTTCTATATCAGCGGATGCTAAGTTTAGGACATTACCTTCATTGAATCGCAAACGATCGTCAGAACTCTTGCCACGCCCGCGAACGTTGATTTTTGGTGAAATCTTGACGGAATTAATCCATACAACCAAGAGTCCAGTGGTCGTAGATCCAAATGCATCAGACACTGTAATGTTAATAACGTCTCTTCCAAAAAATGCGGGAGCCGGCAAATACATCAAATTTTCCAACGCTTTATTTACATGCAACAACACGGCATTAAAAGTGACGATTTCACCTGCCAAGTCGCCGCCGCGAAAGTCCACTTCATACTGAGAGATATTAGAATTAAAATTGACTTTTCCGTGGGCGCATGATATAGAAACATTAAAAACTTCATCTTTTACTGCATCAACATCGGTTACTACAGGAGCGGGCCGTATCCACGTTACATTAGTCTGAAGGGCGTTAAAAACATCTTGAGCAATGAGCACTTTCGGCGCATCATTGACTGGCTTAATATTGAGCGACAAAGTAAATGTCTCCAAAAAAGGTTCGCCTTGGCCAAAGTTACCAAGATCATCTACTAAAATCGTTAAATTAGCCAATCCTGCAAAGTCTGGACGACCTTGAATAGTGAAGTTTTCAAAAGCACTGTTTATATCCGATGGTTTCGCGTCCAATTCTAAAGATGATGCAAATTTGCCTTCTCGAGCAATTATGCATTGCGAACACGTGACGTTCACTTTAAGATGACAGCAAGTTTTTGCGGATAAACTATAGAGAGCTGACGCAGATGCAGCTAAAAAGCTTATATCAGGATCCTCAATATAAACAAGACGAGATAGAGGAATTCCTTGATCTTCAATCATGCTGTTGGCCTCAGTAGCGTTCACAATAACCACCGGCTTATCATTAACGGGAAGTATTTTCACTGTAATCTGTGACTCGGAACTCAAGGAATTCATAATGTTTGTAAGAATAAATGCTGCAGTAGCGACACCGTGGAAGTTCGGCGGGGTCCAAAGTAAAGATGCTCGGACGATTGGAATAACGTCAGACATTTGTCCTTTGAGACTAACAGTACTTGCATTGCCCACAAGCCCGAGAAGCTCAATATTCGAGTTGGTCGACAGATCAGGGACAATGATCCTGCATGCATCAACGGACGAGCCTTCAGGCGCATCACAGTGCACATTAATGGCGAGGATATAAACACTTTGGCCATAATATTCTGCTTGCATTGTATCAAAAACAGGGATTAAATGACGCCCCAACACATCTTCGTTTTCCAAGATAGTGATGTCGGAGCCAACGACATTTAGAATGTGAGCCCTGTCTTCAGATGTTAAGTCGACATGAACGAAAGCTTCAGCCAAACCGACTTCTCCATTCCCAAAATTGCCGTTGTCATTCGCAGTGAATCTTATTTTAATCGGCGCTGCAAAAGAGGTCGGGGATATATACATGATGGACGACAACGCGCTATTCACAGAAGCCAAGTCACCACTCAAATTTATTGTATGATATCCCAAGGGGGCAGTAAACTCTTTCACTTCAAGCTCTGACAAGCTCGATTTTATAACGCTATTGCACATTTGAGAACTTTCATACACTGGACTACTTGCGGTCACAGAGAGTTGCATCGAATAGGTTTCCATTAACCATAGCTCCGTGGTAGGCTCTACCGATAGTGCTCCGCACTCGGCAGTCACCTCGACATTTATACGTGCACTACTGCGCGCTTGCGGGCCCTCATCCATATCCACATCTACTACAGCCACGTCTATGGACGAAAAACTCACAAATGAAGCTCCTTTAACAGAAATTCGGGGAGAGGAAAAAGAAAAATAAGGCGCATCATTTACAGGCGCCAACAACACAGCGAGCGTCGCGGCGCTTGAGCAGAGCAGCTCGTTGGGATGGTCGGAACTTTTGCACTCAAGCAACACATTGCAATCTACAGACATAGAAGCGTCTGCATTGGGATTGAATTGTAAGGTTTTGAGAAGCATTTTCACTTCAGAATAATTTCCTTGTAAAACTAGTGGAGAAACCGAATCTGACGTCTTCATACCCAATGTTTGGAACGAACCTCTTGAGCTTGACACTGTGACTGTTATCACTTCCCCAAGCTCATCTACTGCAAAGCTACCCGGAAGAATATCCAAGTAAGTGCCGATGATCACAGTCGTATCTTCTTTGCCTATAACAGCAAAATCACTCACACTGATCGAAGGCTCGACCTTGATAGGGATAATTTCAACACTTATATGGGCTACTGTAGCATTTTTTTGGATAGCAGATTTACCCGAGTTGGCATTATCTAATGCTGACACTGTGATGGTGTCAAAAAAGTTGGCGAGGCGATTTTCTGAGCTTGATTTCGCCGGTGGATAATAGCGAATAGCGCCAGATTGCAACAGCGCGGTTAAATGAATATCAGTAGCGAGCAGTTTTATATCACCGGTCATATCTCCATTATCCAAAACTAAAACATTAGCACTTCGCGCATTTATTGGCTGCAGCTTGAGTGTGCCTGCAGTGGCGGCAAACGTGAGTTCTATCCAACCTAGCGAGTCTTCTGCGAGATCTGTATCTATGACCGTTAAAAATGAAAGATTCAAAGACGCATTCTTCATTAAAGATAAGCTCGAGGATGGCACACCATTGAACACGGGCGGGTCATTGACAGCTAGGATCATGATGTCAAGAGTCTTTTTTACATATATCGGCAAGGTATATGCATCTCCACCACCAAGAGTGATTTCAAAGTTGATCGAAGCCATTCCGTTGAAGTTAAGAGCGGGGGTATATCGAACGTTTTGGATAAATCGATTTAATTCTTTGTGATCCACTTTTGCAACCAACGCGAAGAGCCTTGAGATATAGGGCAAGATTTCAACAGAACTATCACTGACATACTCGGGTAGCAAAACAAGAGTTCCGGAAGTTGCCGTTATTTTTACTTGCACAGACATCGATCGCGTCGCTAGTGCTTTGACTTCAGCGGCACATGCGGCATCAAGATTGAAGCCATCATCTTCATCAACTTGCACGCTGTCAGCACACGTGATTGAGACAACGGGTGGCATGCGGACGACCAATGGAAGCAGCGCAAGACCCTGCTGCCCGTAAGAAAATCTCCATTCGCTGGATTTTCGCTGATGCTCATTTACAACAAGGGAAGTGACTGTTACGTTCACGACATCTTCACCGAAGAAAAATTTAGCCGGATGGTACACCAGGTAATCTAACGCCTGGGTTATGTTGGAGATATCCGCATAAAATGCCAGGTGCTTGCTGACGAATCCGCTATTTTTGATGTCTCCTAGACCCGCGCAAGCGGTGATATCAAGAGAGGGATCAGAAAATGCAGCTGATATGGAAAGAGAACCTGATTTGCAAGAGATATCGACTTGCAGCAGATTTGTGTCGTCGATATCTTCCACAGTAAACGCGGATAGCAGGACGGGTGTGGGCGATGCCAATATTTGCCCTACTTCGTACGTTGGAATTCGATGTGCCATAGCCCAGGACTTCTGTGGACTGCTTAAAATGGTATCGGCGCTTAAATCACTGATTCGCAAATCCACTACAGGCGCGTCATCAACAGGCAGCACCACTAACACAAATTCGGCATCCAACAAGCCAGGTGTGGCTCCAGCGGAGTCGGCAACGACGGACATAGCAAAAGTTACGGTACCAAAGAAGTCCTTTTTAGGAGCATACTGCAAAGAATTTATAGCATCATTCAGTGCACGCAAATTAGGCGAACGGAAGTGTGTAACAGGCCCTGTACCTAGGATTTCCGTGCCGTGCGGCACAAGCTCTCCAAACGATATAAATCCTGAATCACAGAAAATAATCATTTCGTAGCCCTTTCGCGTGGAAACCTTTGCAGCTGATGTAATGCTTAGATTGGAGAAATGCCAAACAGTATCTTCTTGTATGTGAGGAATTATGCTGGGCAGAGTAGCAGCCATATCTAAAGCGTGCACATTCTCAAGCACTCTCACAGACATAGTTTCTTGCACGCTTTCGCCACTAAATGTCCTGAGGGTCATGCGAATACTGTCGTTAGTCAATCCTTTGAACCTTAGAAAGTTTAACACACTGTTAATGGTATCTTCGGCACCCTGGAGATGAAGGCTTGTTCCATTCTGCCAGGAAATAGGCGCAAGCTCTTTGGGCGCAACTTCCATCAATGTCGGAAGAAACAGAAGCGACTTAAACTCTGTTTCTAAAGTCAAATATAAGATGCTGCTGACATTGCTTGCTTGGAATGACTTCGGAATGTTAAGCTTATCGAAATCTTTGACACTCACACCCAATATTTTGGTTTCACTATCACTTTGAGCAATAGTTTGATTAACGGCGAAAATAATAGCTGGTGTATCCGCCACAGCAGAAACTGTAACATCAATCCGGGTGCTTGATTCAGGAGCGTTAAGCCTGGAATCATTGTTGCTTAAAGCCAAAGTGCGCGCATCAGAAGCAAGCATGAGACTGAAGTGGACAAACGTCTTTCCGAAAAAGTTCAAGTTCGGAGAGTACACCAAGGTATGCACGAGCTTATTTATAACTTGTAATTCGCCTGATATTTTCAGAATATGATCATTCCCATCCTGGCTATTCACAACGGTAACATGACTTGCAGTCTCAAGTCCCTTATTGGACAATAAGGCAGTCTCCCCGAAAGGAGATATGACTGTGAGTGTGTATTCTTCGTTCACAGCGCCAATAGGACTGTCTAAACTGATGAGTTTCACCCCTTCAATAACAATAGATTCATCTTCAGGCGTCAGCAAACTGGAGTTTTTGACGCTTATCAAAGGGAAGTCCTTCGTGGGCAGTACGAAAATCGGCAGTTGCTGCGTGGTGAGCATTTCCTCGCCGTTGCTGCTGATTTCACTGACAACTATGCTCAAGCGATCAGGAACAATACCCGCGCTTTGCTGCTGAACGACTATGCGGGCCTCAACATTATGCCCCGTAACTTTCGACGCATCTAGTTCCAAGCCATCGAGAGAGTCCCCCAAGCCGAAGCCCAATACTGGCAGGTCGTTTTTCATTGCATAGTTGAGGGCGCTATTGAAAGACGAATTGGAAAAGTTCGGCTCCCAATTAACAGCACCATCAAAGACAAAATCGATGGCATAACCGCGAAGTTCGCCAAAGGCATCATGTAAAGGTACTTTTTCGATGTGAAGGCTCTGAGGGTTGAAGTTACCGAGGCTGGAGTCCACCATCAACGCTTTGATGTCGCTGGGAGACGCGTCTACGTCAATATATTCAGTCCAAGCGCCGCCAAAACCTAGGCGATACTGTCCTCCGCATTGAGGATTTGAGTAAACTACGTCGATGTTTACAACAGCACTAGATGGTGAGCCATTCGCATGTGCTGTCGACAGACGATTTTCGAAAATGGTCAGCTTAGGAAACTGCCTGCCGAGAGGGGGCGTGAAAAAGGATATTTCCCATGTGAAAGCGTTTGCCCCTCGAGTGGTACTACGAGCAGACCGGGAGACGAGCACGGTGGTGTCCAGAACTTCCGGGCGCTGCTGCTTGAAGGTCCCCCACCATGGCGTGCCGTCAGGCAGCTTCCAGTTCATCAGCAGCGCATTACATGCATTCAGCAATCCTTGGATTTCAGATTGAACAGCCTCTGCAGGGAAATCGGATCCTATCCGTTTAGTCTGCACTTCAATGTTGAGGTGCACCTCGTCGACGAAGGCCATGATGGATCGTGCGTAGTCTTTGCAGTTAAACCCTAGCTTGAAGTAGCTGGCGTCTAAATCGTCGACGACAATGCTATCAAAGGCGTCATTGAGTCTGGTACTTACAGTTTGGATACTGTGCGTTGCTTGTGAATAGAGCGTAAGTCTGTAAATCAGAGGAACAATACTCAAATCGAACGCGGAGTTGTAGTTTTCATTAGGGCTGTAAACGACAGACGACAAAGCGCTGTTAACGTCTTTCACAGACCCAAAGAAAGTCAGCGCACCCGTTTCATTGTTAGAAGCGAATGTTATTCCTGAATATTCAAGCAAAAACAAGTCTCCATGGTTCACGCGAAGCGAGACACTTACTTGTCCGTCGATTTGATTCATGATGGTCGGGTAGTTTCCTCCAGAGATTGCGAGATCTTGCACAAACGACAAGGTGTCTTCAAAAATATGAACTCCATTCTTGAATGGGCCATGAATAGAAATAGGGTTACTTCCTAAATTGAGTTTAACAAGAGTTTCGACAACAGCCGGAGGCATGGAAGATGAAGCCTGTCGCCGGTCGAAGACCACCGCAACCAGATGGTCCGTTGACACACGCGATGGTGTTAACATAGATGTTGAGATTCTGCTTGAAGGGGCTGGTAAATAGATGAAGTTGCTCGCATATTCAATTGTGGAATCAAGATTACCCATGATTCGCAGGCTCGGAGCAATAGGCGACAACAAAACAGACCAACTCGGCCCTTTCGCGGCATCGCAAGGAACGCAAACTCCCGCACCATTCTTCGGATCTTTTTGATCGTACGTTGTCGAACAGAACTTTGACCCAGCCATCGTCTGCATACATGAGGAGTATTGCACTCCATCCCACAAGAAAGGAGATGCACACGCGCTCTTTACGTTGCCTTCCAAAAGTGCGCACATTCGCGTTTCGGCGGAGAGCAGAGTGGAGTCTACAGTCATGATACCAGTTTCTGCATCAACAAAGTCTATAAGCAGCAATTGCTTGAATCTATCAGCAGGATGGTCCATGGCGTGGACCGTAGCTTTACTAAATTTAGAGGTTCCGTCCGTGTGCACAAGTCCTCTGAGTTCGGCTTGCAGCGAGAGAGCAGCGGTCCGCAACGGAAAACTAACCATGTCAATAGCGTTTGCATATGGAATTTGGACTCGTAACACTCCATTTAAGCTGGATTTACCAGGTACTACTCTTTTAGATATAATGATATGCGCGTCCAACAGCATACAACTCGTTCCGGACCAAGAATCCGCCGCCGAGTTCCTTGCACGCAGAAGTTTGGAGCTGGCAAGCCATTCATTGGATTCTGTTTCATACGGATTAAACAGTGCATCGGAAGTACTATTGCAAGAGTTAGATACTTTCAGCAAGGGGACACTACCATAATTTGATGGAAACGTTACAGTCCATGAGTAGTGAGCCTGCCCTTCGTCTGTCAAGCCAACGGACCGAACGACATGAAGCGAGCCCACATCAATGCCGCTTATCTTGCTTACAACATTCTGGAACACATTAGCAGTCGCTGTGGAGTCAATAACACTTGCACTGTTGCCAAGCTCTAAATTGAATTGTCCGCGAACAGGATTCGATTTTGCGAGGGAGTTGTCCTTGTGAATGATATCGAGGACTTGCACTTCGCTGACTCTCGAAGCTGCGCCTTTGACGCCCTCCGAAATTGTAATTTTTGTTGAAGGATTGGGGGACATTTTCACTCTTAAAGGAGGAAGATCCCCTATTGCGGAACTTAAAATCTTAGCCGAATCGTTGGTCGAAGAAACAGAATGGAAGGTGATACGCGATGTATAAACAACCGGCGCTCCTTTAAGATCCAATTCGGTTTTATCAGGACAGATTCGACCTGTTTTTGAATCGCTGGTGATAGATATAGACGAAATACTTGCAAGAGCCATTAATTTCTCTTGTAAGGTGCTACCGTCGCCATTGCAAGACATACCGGTGTTCACGTTCGTGTCCGAACAGGAAGGCAGCGATGTGGGCACTACCATAGCGTACGACCAAATATCCGCAGTAATATAATTTCTAAAAGATAGTGTAAATTTTGCCGAGCTACTAAACTGAGGATGAGAGGTACTGGTGCAGGTAAGCACCTGCACTTCCGATACTGCTTCGACCGCAGGATATGCCACGGACAGCAAATGCCTACGATAAGATGTACCCAGACCATTGAATTTTGTAGCCGGCAAGCGTTTAATCTCTTTGAAACCATGTCCCGATATATTGCTTGAGTCGAGGAATACATCTGGGATGTCGGCTGGGGTCAAAAGAGGAATCAGCTGTCCGTTCGCAGCTTCGTAAATGCGCCCAGCATCCAATCCATTCGCATTATCTGGTGTGATAGAAATGGTGTACAAGGTACGTTCGCGACCAGAAGTCGACGAAACAGTTCTAGAAACACTGAACTGCAGCGTTATATTGGCAATAGCCCGAGCAGCTATTTGCAATTGCTCGGCCACTATCGCACCGCTCGCTCCAAGGGCAATGCTGTTGGTGACAGGCGACTTGATAGACCCCAAACCGAGACGATATGAGCCACGAAGAGCAAAACTGCCACTTTCCCCTTTGCTTGCTGTTAATTTGACGCCATCACCATAGAGACCGTCGGAAATTGTCGTAAACAATGGAATAGAACCTTTGCTTGAGTTCAGCGCGATAAACCAAGTGCAGCTGAATGTGCCGCAAGTATAATTGAAAACTCTCACAGAGCTTATAGTGGGCAACGAAATCAACGCATTTTCCATTTCCCATGGAAGCGCCTGAGCTCTGATGGGCTTTGTTACTTCGATGGGCGTTACATCAGCATCATAAAACCCCAGGCCTAATCGGAACGTGCCCCCCAAAAGCAGAGAACTAGGCGTTACTTCTTCGACGAGAGCGTCAGGTTGATAAGGCGAGAACTGTGCGCATAATGTCATAGGGCATTTACCCTCTCCATACTTGTGGCCATGAAAGGAAGGAGGTAGCGCTTGAGAAGGACCTTCCGTTGTGAGTAAGGTGAAATTGGGCACGTCTCCACCGATAGTAGCGAAAGTTATAAGCCAAACCGATTTAGCCGGATAAGTATGCTTGACGACGATGACCATACCAATATTTTCAATGTGTGCAATAGCATTGTAAACATCACCTGCTAAAGCTGAGAATGCAATCGGCGAAGACTCAATATAGCTTGATCGCGAGTTTCCGTTTAAATCTAGAGTTGCATCATGAAACAACAGTATGAACGAGCCAGCACTTAGAGCAGAAGGATGATGCAAAGTAATAGCTTGAACTTCGGCCACGAGGTTGCCAACACTCAACTCAGTGACAGTTGCGGACAAACCGCCTGCAGGTAAATCATAAAAGGGACGCACTTGCAATAGCGGAATCGTTCCGGAATTTGTGAGGAATGTTACATCGAAATAGCCGAACACGTTGAACGCAGACATTGCGCCAGGAGCAAATTCATCCACTTGTACTTTACCGATATTAGAGAAACCCTCAAGAATTATTTGAATTTCAGCAGCAATATCCCGCAAAGATTTGTTGGCGAAATTGATGTCGCCGGAATCGAAGACGTTGTAGTAGTGAAATGAAATGCTGACATCTCCCTTTGCTAATAAAGGCGATTTCCCAGTACTAGTACGCAACTCGATACGCTGCTTGGTATACGATGAATCAGAAGTTACATCCACGCGTTGAACGGCACTCATATCGGTCGTAGAGCTTTCAAACGACAGTTCAAATGTTTTCGACAGAGGAGCGAACGAAATATCAGTCATACTAGATGTGGCGGGAGCGCTTAAAGCTACCTCGCCAAAATTAGAAGCTGCGATGACGGTGGTCAAAGGTTCTGTGTCAGACAACGTAGACAAACCTGTTTTGGTCAGCGTTAATCCCTTTAAAGGTAAAATATCATTCTTCGAAATGACAGTGTGCGAGTTCGCGTTATTAAGGAGAGAATAGCCACGGAATAGAGTAGCGGTTATAATCTTGAGATTTATTTCAAGTTCGCCGATCAAACTATTATCATCTAATTTTGCCAGTTGCACGTTAATAGCTATGCTTTCATCGGTGAAGGCATTTCCAAAGAACTCCACTCCCGCGATTGCACGATTGACGCTATCTACACTGCCAGACAAGGTAACTGACGTTCCAAATGCAATGTTCTCTTGTGCAAAGTTGTCGGCGACAAATTGAACACCAGCCTTGATCGCTGACACGAAAGGAATGATCAACTTGCCTCCTGAGCATTTCGCCGCCACACATCTCAAAACGAGTTTCACTTGCGACTCTATCCCTTCATCATTCGGATCGACTACCCTCACATGTGAGCGAAAGACATTTCTTTCACCTAAAATACCCGTTGAAGTATCATCCGCTACAAACTCAATTATCGCCGGACTGGACAGCATAAGTTCTTTGGCTGTGCGCTTTACTGAGATTTTCAAAGAGTTCTCCGCTGGTATCCCATGCACGTTACCATGAACAACGTTCAGGTTTAATCTTTCTAAAGGTTTATCGGCATTCAGCCAACGAGGAACTTCTTTTCCCGATCCAAGCCACACTCCATTGTAATTGGGCTGCGACTTGTACTGAATTTGAGTGATGAACGCAGACAGAGCAGTGTAGCTATTTGACACCAACGCGATAAGCGTATCGTTTGATTGCCTCAATACCCCAAGAAAACCATCAGACAACATGGATTTATCATCGTTAGTGTAGTCTTTTGCATATGGGAGATGTGTGGGCAGATGCAGACTACCATACGATACGGACATAGTGGCCACAATTTTCAGTGTGGACCAATTGCCAGCCAGATTTCCAGATGAGATGGTGTAGACTGGCAATGAGCACTTGACACCTCGTTCACAGGTAATATGAGATGAGCTGGAAGTGACTGTTGGGGCACTCTTTTTGGAGGCGACAGCAATTTGTGATGATGTCGTGGCTGTCAGAGCGTGTGAGTTGACACCGCAGTTGCCTTCGTCACTGACTGTGACAGACAGTGAGGCCAATACCATTGATTGAAATGTATTACTATCCCCCAAGTTTATGACCAATATGATAGGATTGCTGGCATATATATGCGCTAGTGCACGAAACGAAAAGACGTTTTCATGAGGACCTAGAGCAGAATTTTGACTCATTATACCTTTTGCGTCTTCCAATCCGAAAGACACAACTGAATGATTTGTTCTGACTACTACAGCAAAGCTGTTTGAAGCAGAACCTGGGCAGTAAGCATCTGCCGCGTCCACATCTGCAATCACAATCGGTATCACACATTTTGCATTTTCGTTGCAGTTGAAACCGACATCCGAGTTCTCCATGAGCATTACCGAAGGTGCATCATTTACAGGCAAGATATGGACACGAGCGATTTTACTTAATTCTGCATTCACCCCAGCTACGGTGACACGAGCTTCAATGTATGCGACTCCGGTTGCATTTGCAGGCGGAATGAACGAAAGGAGTGAGAAGCGCGCATTCACTTCCTCTTCGCTTCCAGCGAATGCGACATTGTTTGACATGACATCCGTTCCTATCAGCCCCAAAGACGTTGAAATAGTCACATTTACAATTTGTTTTTGATTAAAACCGTGCAACTTAAAGCCGGGAATGGCAACGCGGTCCGCGTCCTCTTCGCAGGTTATGGTGCGTGGGCATTCAAGCGATGAAAGCACAAGGCTCAAGTCCGTTTGTACTTTTAAAGTCAAAGCGATCGAGGCGATTTCATTTGATCGCGCCAAATCACCCAAGGAAGATTTGCCGGAAGTTGTACTGTTCATCGCCGATATTACAAGCATCGTCGCAGGCGGAGCTAGCTCGTTGGGAATGTATACTAGTTTCCCATCCAACAAATCATTCACTAGCCTTTGTCTTCCACGAAGGCGTAAAACAGCGACATCTTCATCACTAGCTCCTAAAACATTATTGCCTCCAGATAGAGGTTCATACACTAAACCGGCAGGTATCAGACCTGTCTTTATTCTAAGGGCTCCATGTCCCGAAGGCAACCAAAAGGTTAAGTCAATCACATCGGAGTCAATATCAACGACTGACAATCCTGTTAGAGCAACGCCATTGAGACTGCCTGTTGCGGTTTTGTCTTGGGCTGAAAAGACAGGGGCATTATCCACTGGAAAAAGTACAATTGACACTATCGCCCTGGAATTGGGATCCTGACTTTCACGCACTTGGTCGATTACGGACAGGCTGGCAGTGATAACTCCTCCAGCCATCATGTTAAAATGAGAGGGACCAACGAACCACAAACTCTGGAGCGCAGCATTTACTGCGCTAACTGTAGAGTTTATTTGAACGCTGTCACTCCAACCTTGGCGCTGATTTAAATTGAAGCCCAACATTCCAGCCGAAACCTTTACAGACAGAGATACGTCGCTCGCGTCCACATCTATTATATGCACCCCAGCGAAAGGATTAAAAGGCACATCCTCAAAACCTTTCGCAGTTTTACTCAAAGAGTTGCTAAATTTGATTTCGGAAGGGTTGTTGACAGCAGAAATTTCTATTATAACATGGTTTTCAGCGACATCCGAAGATTTAGCGCGACTGCCCCGCACGGTAATACTTAGTTTATCAAGACCGCTCCACGACATCACAGGCGTATAGAGCAGTCCTTTTAACGCCTCATTAACGACGTCCAACGAGCCTCTAATCTGAAGTTGACTGCCTACATTCGATCCGCACGGCGATTTAGAAGCAATCTGCGCGTACCGACTGCCTGTTTCAAGCGAAAGTGTGCCAGAGC
>JACCDO011581775.1_pt1 | contig 28635 bp, 12 predicted proteins | sample 7446101 | NCBI WGS metagenome assembly JACCDO01 (sample SAMN15323440, study PRJNA562643) | freshwater metagenome | isolation source: river surface water | place: USA:Blue River Watershed | collected 2017-08-16
ATTTGCTTACTCATTAAATTTCTCCGTCGCGATTAGGGTCGTCGTTACCATTTCAGCTTGTGTCGGCAAGTATTGATTTACCAGAATTGCAAGGCGATCCTCGGACTGTTTCTCTCGAAAAGTGAAAGACTACTTCATGCAGGTCATATTTGATTTATTGGTGTACATTATACCTATAATTGTTATGATAATTTACCATAATACTGTGGAGTTGACGAACTTTTTGTCATTTTATTTTACCTTCTTTATCCCATTATATAATTATATGGTTCTGAAAATATGATTTAAATAATTCGTGTGCTTCGTTCTTCGCATCCAAATCAATCAGTAGCTTCTTCTCCAACTTCTTCTCGAATCCCGAGAAGCCGCAGAACGTCATTAATTTCTTCCGTTCACTAGGTATATCCAACATTGTGTTGACAATCGTCTTGATATAAGCAGTTGTAATTTCATTACAAATTTTGTTGCTACTCCAATAAACAGCATCAGCAACAATTGCATTCATCTCCTCATGTCGGCACTGCACTGGGTAATTCGTCTCGCGGATATGATCCGTAACACAGCGATACAACGATGTAGTCACTAATTCTTCCAAATAAACCCTTGAAAACTCATCTATTGCCGCGTTGATTTGCTTCAAGCGCTGGTCGCGCTGGTACTTATACTCGGCAGCCCATCGGCGTATTTCGACTTCACGGCTAGTTTTGTAGTCCAGCTTCCACTGCTTGTCTACCTCGACAATATACGCAAGACGCAACTCTTCTATCTTCTTACTTATATTGGAATCAGGATTCTCAATAAAATCTGCGTAGTTATTACTGAAGTAAATGATGGTGCTGATGACACACAGCCACTCGATCGTCAGCAGGTAGCTCGGGGCGAGGATGTAGTCCTCGGTCCACTCGTCGTACACTATTGGCTTGAAGCCAACTAGTTTCAACACCCAATTCCTTTCGACAGATATCTTGCGCATGAAAACATTGTGGCTTTTCCAGGTGAACACATAGTCGAGCTTCTTCACTATGTCGTTGTATTGCTTGAGCAGGGCGCTATCGAGGGTCTTATCCACAGCCACCGGTTTCGAGGCTGTCGAAGACAAATGTGTCTGATAGATGAGTGCTGCTGTGTCGAAATACTCGGCGGTACTCGTCTCGTGCTTCTTCCACTCTTGTATCGCACACCAACACTCGATATTATTGACGATATCAACGGCTTTCAGGGTTAAATCTTCCACTTTCTTCTCACCTCCAAGAAACGATAAGAAACCTCTTCGACCTCCAGCGGCCTTGTCCGGAGTGCTGCTTGCTTCAACTGCCTTCCTTGATTCTAGGTACTCTAGCATCACATTGCGCGAAACTTCTCTGCCAAGTAAGAAGTATAAGCGGTTGAAGTTGGGTGGTAGTGTCTTGTGCTTTGGGAATAGCTTCAAGTGGTTCTCCAACTGCTCGGTGGAGTCAAGCAGGCACCGGTGGCAAGAGGGATCAGGACATCGCACTTTATTCGGGTTTTTAATGTGGTAATCATATCGCAGTAACTCGTTTGTACTTTGAATGTAGCGTTGGATGAGGTCCTTCTCCGCCAACACATAGGGATCTTCGCCTAACTCGATACCCAGCTCCACCACCTGCTTATCACCTTTCTTCTTTGTCTTCATCTCCACAACTGGGCTTTCAATGGGATTGCCTTCCTCGTCAAACTGGACGCCTTCGTCCTCATCAATAGCGTGCGTATGTGCTTCATTGTGAAACTTTTTACTGTGTAATTTCAGCTGTTGCTTGCCGTGTTTCGTCTTGAAATGTGACCGCAACTGGTCCGTTCGCTTCTTCTCATTCGCCAGGATTTGCTTCGTTAGGATGATGAATGCTTTGCGATTACCTGTTATATAAGCCTGATGCCGTCGCTGTCTCTCCAACGGCACCCACGTTATCATATTATGAGCGGCAAATAACCTCCGCAGGCGGTTAGCCTCTTGAACGCCGCTAAACACCGCCTTTCCGGTCTTGAACCGCTTGTACTTCCGCTTCCACACGAACATCCGCACGATACTCTGCATTTTCGTGGCAGTTTTATTCAATTTCTTCATCATTTTGGACCACTCGGTGTACCGAACCCACTGCCCAAAGTGCGGGTTCTGCATTTTCCGCCTGATTTCACGCAGAAATGTCTTGGTGTCAACCACGTACTTGTGCCACGCAGTGAAACACTTGACGAGTCCAGAATTCTTCAATCGAGCTAATAGTTTCTTCTTCTTGCGTTCCTTCTCCTCCTTCAAATCCCTGTAGTACGTCACCCAATGAGTAAAGCAAAGCTTCTTGAAGGGATTTGCTTGGTAAAAGATAATAGCTTCTTTACACATCTTCAATATGCGGTTGTACGACTTCCACCTATCCATGCACCACATATAGTAGGTTCGTTTACCGAATCGCATGCGACACTTTATGAGCGGGTGGTACTTTTTCCAGGCCCAATGAGCGCGGTACGCAGTCTGGATGCGCACGCTGCTGTTGTGCCTCAACGCGGATTTCCAAGCCCAAAATGTGGACCAAATATTTTGAAATTTACTGACTGCACGAGATACTTTGCGAAAATATTTCTTGCCAGGGAATTTAGTACTATTGTACTCTTCCGGGGTGTACTTGCCGTATCTAGCGGCGAGTATGCAGTACACTTCGTAGTCGTTCATGCGCTCTTGCAGCACTGACAACTGACCGTGTAAATGAGATAAATCATCTTCAAATGTCATCATATCACGCTCTTTACGCACTTGTTTCAGGTATTCTTCTGGTTGCTTCAACTCTATTTCCATCATACGTTCCAGCAGGGACAAGGACGCCAGGCTTTGGCCTTTCTTCACTAGCGAGAACTTCTGGTCGTAGTGATTGACGCGGTAGTATTCATTCCATTTTGATTGTAATTGATTTATTTCATTCATTACCTTCATTTTATCCTCATTGATTAGTTTTGTTATTGCCAATTTGGTTATCAAGCGAGGAGTATGCAAATCAGATTGTATTGATGTAAATGCCATGGTACACTGCTCTTGTAATCTATATTTTTCATCTACCAAGACATTTTCTAATAACTTTAACTCGTGAAGTCGTGATGATTCGACTAGTACATATGATGTATCACTTTTACTCTTTGTATTATTATAAACATGGTGTATATTCGCCAATGATACATCATTTAGTGCCAATGGCTGAAAAATTTTACTAGAGTTAATCCTTCTATATGCTCGTCGAATATGAACATCCTGTGTATTCCCTTTAATACCGAATAAAGGATCAATTCGATCGATATACAACCAACGCTCATTCTCCTCTGAACGTCTCGCGTATCCTGGGCACTCAGGAAGAAACATTGATTCTTTACCACCTTTTTTTGGCCATTTTAATTTTACAGGAAACACATTTAAAGGATTTAAGATATGTTCCTTGTCGCGAAACTCATCACCTCGAAGACTCCCCACATCTTCTCTCTCATCACCTTTCTGCTCGGTCGCCGCCATTACAGTCTTAAGATAGATATCATCGCACTTGAAAGGTACTTGTAAAATCGATCATACCATAACGGAGTGAGAAAACTCCAAGCCAGTGCCGGGATTACCAGAGAGTTGCTTTGTTGGTACTCTTACAGTATTTAGTAATGCTAACTGGTTGAGTATAACAGTAATTTTGTTTTGATTAATTATACCCATTCTATCCCAACTCATAATTTACAAATATTCAAGAATCCTAATAAATATACGATTTTATGCTGTAAATCATTGGTAAATAGCCAAATTACACACTTCTAAGGCAGTTCAACACATTATAATGTATATATAGTGTTTCAAACCTTAAACCTAACCCAAAAATGCGGTACCTATTGAATCGATCTTGACGCTGAATCATCACCTTGTAAAAAGCGCGATTTACCTCGATTAAAATGAACTCTAGTCGTTTCATCGTTCTAATTGTCTTATTGGTAAGTAACATCATGTCTGCATTAACATGGCGATTGCATTTTGTTTCTCTTTTTCCATATACTCACAGCAACGTCACGATGACAAATGTATGAAATTGGAAAATGCATGAAGAATGCATAGAATCATCAATTATTTGGTCTCAATAGTGACCATTTGATGATGCATTGGTTCGCCCTTTGCTTCTATGCCAGTGTCACATGGTTATTGATGTTAATTTATGCAATAGTGACCATAAAAGCATTTTTATATTATATTTTACTAAATTTTAATTTATTATTCTCTATTTAGGCCGTTGCTGCTGCATTGAAATCCAGTTTCAAGCCATTTGGCGTTCCTGGAAAGAAGACTGCATCTGCTCCTGCTCCTGCTCCAGTGAAGAGTGCTCCTGCTCCAGTGAAGAGTGCTCCTGCTCCAGTTAAAAAGGTTGCTGCTTTCACTCCAGCTCCAGCAAAGAAGGCTGCCTCTTTAACTCCTGCCCCAGTTAAGAAGGCTGCCCCTGCCCCAGTTAAGAAGGCTTCTGCTTTAACTCCTGCTCCAGTTAAAAAGGCTGCCCCTTCCCCAGTTAAAAAGGCTGCCCCTTCCCCAGTTAAGAAGACTATCACATCATCTCCTAAACCAAAAGCATCACCTAAACCAGCTGCACCAGTTGCATCAAACCCAAACTTCGCTGCCGGTTTAATTGGTGTTGATATTGAAGCTGGAGAATTCGATCCATTTGAATTATCTGCTGGTCGCTCAGAAGAGACCTTACTATGGTGGCGTGCTGCTGAATTAAAGCATGCTCGTATTTGCATGCTTGCTGCATTAGGTCTATTTGTTCAACCATTCGTCCACTTACCAGATGCAGTATTTGATAGTGTTAAAGGTTATGGTGCTGCTACTCAAGTGTTCGAACAAAGACCTTGGGCTATATGGCAAATATTAATTGCATTGGCTGCCATTGAAACCTCTACATTATTCACTGGCAAACAAGGTGCTGGTGGCGATTTTGATTGGGATCCATTAGATCTAAGAACAAAACAAAATCTTGTCGGTGATAAACTAGATGAAATGAAACTACGCGAATTGAAAAATGGTCGTTTAGCTATGTTAGGTACCGCCGGTATGTTAGTCCAAGAGTTCCAAACCGGGGGGTTATCTGTATACGAACAACTAAATTAAACCCGTCATTTTTATAATATAGTTTTGTTTTGTTGCTTCTAAATATTAAGAAATTACGAAATTCTTGTGATTGGGTTACAAATTTAGATAAATATTAAGATTTATTGTTACATAGTACAGACACACACAGCAGCAGACAGCACGCACACTTTAGCTCGGGTTGACGGGGTTGATATTGAGCACCGCGATGACTTCAGGTGATAATTTCGGTGTCTTCCGTTTTTTACGTGCTTGATCGGGTGATTCCGACTCGTCTTCCGAACCGCTATATGATGAGCTGTTTCCTGCTGCAGCAGCTGCTGCTAGCACCGCATTCCTCCGATTAGTTTCATTGACTAAATTTGGATCATTCAATGCATTTTGACTAACCGAGTGAACGTGATTTATAAACCCAACTAGTAAGTTGGATGCAGCAAAATTGTCTTCGTCGCCAGAGCTTTTCTCTGACGAACTCTTGTCTGATGATGTTCCTCCTCCTTTATTGTGCGAATAGTTCTTGTGTTCGTTGATTTGATTATGTTGTATTAGTGATTGGTTACTCAGTGGTTGATGGGAACGATTACCATTTTCATCACTTCCACTACCAGATCTACTTCCTTCATCACTGCAGTTACCACTACCAGATCCTCTATCTCCATCACTGCCACTGCCAGAGCCTCGGCTACCTGATCCTCTGCCACTGCCACTGTCACTATTACCACTATTACTTTCTTTTTTTCCATGCTGAGAGTAACCACGATTCGATGAGGACTTGGTGGTGGCAGCAGACGACGATGATGTAGTGGACATTCTCGCAGATGCAATTTTACTCTCTTTGTTGTTCTTTTTAGTTTTCTCGTTAGAATTACTGGAGGAATCTGATCTTGAGTCGGAGTTCCTCGAATCACCACTAGTGCTGTTACCGTTGGTATTATCATTGTTATTTAAATGCTGCGATGCTGATTGCGCTTGATACAGCGACTGGAAATATGGATTTAAATAATTATATTGTTGAGATGTTTCAATTTCACCTGCAAGTGGAGGGATCATACCGACACCAGGAAACATAGGCATTGGTATACTTACTTTGGAACCACCAGGTGCATAGTTATTAAGCAATAAACCTGGAGCTACTTGGCTATCACTAGCCATACCAGGAGGCACCTGCATAGGATACCCCAAGGGCCACGGTAACATGGGATTTGTGGGACGTGATTTACCAGCTACATTGCTGTCTGTACCATGATCCTTCTCACCACTATATTCAACTTTTTCCTTAAATTTAATTTCTAACTCGGCCAACTCGTTCTGCGCCTGTGCTAATACATCGGGATTCACTCTACTATTTAGTGTTGCGTGATACACACGTTTACCAAGGCATGATGCACCAGCATATTTTTTTGTGATACGCATTGGATCACAATTTAATTTTTCTGCTAAATATGTACGCAGTGTAATTCCATTAGACTCGCTAGGCAGCTGTAACAAGCTGTTATTAAACATTTCAATGATTTTATTAGTATAATTCTCTTCTTCTAAAGTCCATTTACCTTTTCTTAATCCATTCTTTTTCTCTTTTACATTATAACCAATAATTTTAGAATGTAAAGCAAATGCAAGTTGATCAGTTGGAGGAGCTAATACAAATGGAGGAACACCTGGTATTGAAGGAACACCTTGTATTGTTGGTGGTAATTGACCCATTTGATTCAATGATGAAGGAGGAAAGTAATTTTGCTGTCTATATAACTCTGCTAGATTCAGTGGCATACCATTACAATTAGATAACATTTGATTGTACATCAAATTGCCAATATTTGAAGGTATATTTCCATCAGAAGCGCCGTTAGAATTATTATTTGATGAAGCACCAATTGCACTCGTCATCGTATGTTCCAACGTTGATGATAATCCATCATTCGTTCGTCCTGAGCTATTACTCGCCATTCTAGAACTTGATATTATCTAGAAATAGCTTGTATACTTGTAGACACGGATATTATTTGAAAAAAGATGTATTGACAGCTTCTATTGCATACTTTTTGCTTTTTTCAGGAATGTTAAATAGGGTACGCACTTGATGCTGGAGTTCCTAGAACTTCAACCCGGTCATGATAAATTCACGTAAATGTATGATATTGAGATTTTATCGTTACAGTAAGTGGTAAATAGCAGTTAAAGATAGATGGCAGTTGTTATAAATACATTTTACCAACTGATTTTTATCTACATTATTATTATGTTCATAGAAAATGATTAACTGAATAGCGGCTGAGTTACAAGTACCTCCAGTCAGCTGTAGGTTAGGATTACTTAAACTATTATTACAATAGTGTGACTATAATTCATTGTCCTTACCGGGCATAGCTACTTCCAGGAATCGAATCGATGGGATGCTTTTTTTAAAAGAAATAGCATCGTTATCCAGGAATCGATGGGGTTTTAAAAGGAAATAAAATCGTTATTGCAAGTTTTTATATAGACAAACAAATTTTCATATTTTCATTATTGATTTATACTTTTCTATGCCAATAGTTCTGGTAATTTAGATTTATTTCATAGATTGAAAAGGTATAGAAGAATATAATTTGATAATGAGAATATTAAAGTTTATTTACCTATCGAAAAATAAAAGTAACTATGAACCTAGGTACGGTATTGTGACACGCATGTAGTTAAGGTTATCCATCCATTTGAAGATAACATCTTGACTTATGCATCTTTTCCTTACCCGCCTAACGATATTATCTTCTTTTGATATATAATAACTTACATACACTCGACGTCCACCACCATACCATACCATATCATACCGTACCACAAATAAAATTATATGGATATCGTCGACGTTTTACTCACACCTTCAACAAGACTCTTCACCTGACAAAAATTGTTTTATGATACAAAAATACAAATAATATTGGCTATACGAATTGTCTATGGCAAAGTGTGGGTCATACTTTGGTTGTTGTAAACGATCAGTCCATCGTAGTGATTTGGCAGAACGCTGTAGTAGTTAGTGTAGTTATTGAAACTGTTACTGTTGATGTTGTTACTGAGGAACGTGGGTAATTCAACATTAACAAAGTCTATAATTCCTGCGATTGGGAAATTGTTGGTGCTGTGAACCAAGCTTTCGAGGGAGTTTTCTGCACTTTTAATATCAATAATGGGCACGTAATCTATGTTACCGCACTGCCCTGTGAAGGCAGTAGTGGCCAAGGTATACACCTTGGAGCCCAATCTAGCCTTCAATATGTCTCCAGTAGATGCAATGCTACACGTAGTCGCATAGGGCGAGCATGTGTATCCTTGGATATCCTCTTGATTGTACACTGCATTCATATTGTCCGTCCATATTATTATCTTCCGAGGTGTCAACCAATTGTCCTGCAACCACCACTCAATATTGTCGGCCATAATATTCTGTCTTATCTGTTCTAACTCAATAAAATGGGGATTATTGGCGCCCGACCACTGGTTGAATGACGCCGTTGTCAAGTAGTAGGTGTTGTTATATATCTGAGTCCAGTAGCTGAAATCATAATATGTCGCGGTGGGTATCATGCTTCTCAAGGTGGCAAGAACGCTGTTGAAAGTGCTGCAATAATCCGACATCTCGGTTGCGGAAGGCAAATAATCATTGCGCCCGAGGTTGTACTGACTGATGTACCAGTAGTTGGTGATATTAGTGAGGATGTTGTAAAAGGTTTGGTTTGGTTGGTCACTCGGTGGTAAATATTTCAGTAAAAAATCCGTTAAATTTCTTGTCAAATCACCGTCGTACACACTGTTGCCAATGACGTCGAAGCCGCCGAGTTCCAGCAACTCGTTGTTCTTCACCAAATTAGAAAGGGTGTCGGAGGTGATGTCGTCCACTAAGTAATAAAATATTTCTTGTGTCTCGTTTACTTTACCCCAGTAACTAGGAAAGTTCTGGCTGTAAATAGACTGTATTTGCGTCTTGCTCGAGGAATTTGTGACTGTTTTTAAATCAAAAAACGCCTGCATTCCATCAAACATTCCTATTTCATATAATAATGTATTATAATTCATTGTCTCGTGCAAATACTTTATGATTCTGCCTCGTAACATGTCTGCATCGCCATCCCCATATGTATTCTCAGTTAAGAATAACACATCAACGTCCTTCAACACAGATTGTAATGGTTCTAGATCCGCTGTAGACTCGTAATACATATCTAGACTTGTTATATTGATACAATTTTCATTTATCCAATCAACCGCACTAACGCTATTATTGCTATGATTATTTGGACTCCAAATACTAAAGTACAAAGATAATCCAAATGCAGCAAACAGAAAAAGTAGGAAAATTGCCTCTGTCTTCTTGGATGTTAGTGATTTCTTGGGCTCATTACTACTCTCGATCCTCACCACATTCATCTCGTCAAAGCGACTGAATGACCCATTTAACGGATTTGATACTCTATTATCGGATATCTCTGCATCATTCGACATCCTTAGAATGGACCAGTCTAGTCTATTGACGAAACTATTGGAGGAAGAAAGGAAGATCTTTTCTTCAAGTAATTTTTACTTACAACCAAAAACCGGTCCTATAATAATCTAGTTGATAAAAACTTAGAAAAATTTTTGCTTTTCAGTGCTTCCACACCCAGTCATTAAGGTGCGATTATTTTGAGAAGAGAAAAGAGAGAAAAGAGGCAGGTCGGACTGATAGAAAGGTACACAATTGACAACAAATAACTATGGCGACGCGGCTATCCCTCCTTAACCGCGCAACTTATACGGCGGCGCTGGCGTCCTGCTTCAAATACAAGAACGTGTTGATGGAGGGAGTCATGTCGGCTTTCTCGCTGCTGGACTTCAAGTAGCCAGTAGAAGTGAACCCTTTGCATAGTGGCTCCGCGTCGCAAAGGTACTTCATTTGGTTGACGTTCTTCGTCCAGGTTGTGCCGTTGTAGATGCTGAAAGCAGGGATGTCAAAGCCACTTACCACTTCATACTTGTGTGGTGACTTGTACTTGTTCCCGTAGCGGTACTGCAGTTGCAAACTAATCTTGTTGGCTTCATCGACCTCTTCCGTAGTGAAAAAAGTGGTGTCGCTGCACCACTTCTCGCCTAATTCCAATTCCAATTCGGAGTATTTATCAACGTCAAATGCATTACCAGCTTTCACGTCACTCAAAACGCTAGTGATAAACAATTCCCAACGGCTATAATAGTAATCCCCAACTAATCCTTGCCAGTTTTTACTTGCATAATCATCAATCTCACCGGTGGGACCCCATAGTGTGAGCTGGTTTCTTGCGTTGTACTCATACAGCAACGCCTGGTCACTGTCGACCGCCCACGACTTCGCTGACTCGATCCATTTGCCGAGCAAGTAAGCCGAGCTGGTGCCGAGAATGTGGTCAATATCAGCCAAAATCAATAGCAATTGAGGTCCTAAAGTCTCTAAAGAAGTGATATCGCGGCGGTTGTAAGCTGCCTGGTACAGCACGTACACGTCTTGAAACAAGTTGGACAACACCTGCCTGGTCACGTCGACTACATCGTACTTGTAAGCTTGCACAGTATTATATGGTTCTACCTTCAGCAGGTACTCCCACACCTCAACCAACGCCGTAGCTCCAAGTTGATCGTCTCGGCTCCTCGTCATCAACGGCTTCTCGGGTAACATCCCTCGTCGATGGTTGCAGGGATACTTACAAGTGGGAGGATCCGTATACGAGTTTTTCCACAGCAAATTCCATGCGTATTCGACATTATTGCGGGAGTTCTCATCATGCAAGGTGTACCGCCTGTTGACGTAGCTGCGAATCCACGGCCAAGTCAGTGCGTTATCGATGTCATCAATAGTAAGAGTGGCAATGTCCTTGCTATCTAAATCATATACAAAGGACAACTCTTGCATGAACTCATACTGCACCGGATTCTGATCGATAGCTTCCATGGTTAACCCGATGCCCAACGCCAATGTCGGATACCGCGTGGTTGCATTACGCAGTCCGTAGTACAACGTGGATAGTTCACCATAGATAGTGCGAGCCCCACCATAGTTGTGGAGCATGCACCACAGGAAGGACTTATTATTGGCTGCAATTTTCTCGTATACCGGTTTATACTCCGAGGTTAAATCGAGCAGAATAACCCTGTCATCTGGTACCCCAGAGAGGTAGTACTTTACTTGATCGTCCTGCCAGAAGTCGGCGTCGTTGACGAACAACCACGCTTGCATGATCCACACACCCGCGGGGTCGCCTTTGACGATGGAGTTGTACACCGCGTTACTGTTGTCATACAGGTACGCTTCGCTATTATCAAGCGGAAGGTTCTCATTGAACGTGTCGATGTTGTAGTAGTGAGTGAAAGACAAAGTGTCATATACCTCGTTATATAATTCGATGAATTTCGCGCCAACTTCGACGAATAACGGGTCACTTGCGTCAATAATGTAGCTGCAGCAGTACTCCGCAGGGAAGTCGTTCCACGTGCCCATTTGTTGCACCGAATCAGGGTACATATCAAAAAATTTAGGTGGTACTACGCCGTTAAAACCAGGAAGTACTGGTTTGATGTCAAACTCTTTGTATCTTGCGAGTACATTCTTCTGCAACTCGTATTGTGCGTCGATGAATGTCGCAGGTAATGGACCACCAAACTTCCGAATATTAGCCATGCGCTGCCAGGCAAAGAAGGCTGGACCAGAGAAGAACTCGTCTAAGTCACTTGAAGTCAGATTATAGGAATAGTATAGCTTACGCCATACGTACTCTTGTCCGTGATGTGCTAGCGGCATGTTGATGCCACTCATCAACATCCAATCTATCTCTTGTTCATACTGATTCCAATTTTTAAAAGCAAAACTATATGAAGCAGTACATGTATTCTGATAGTAACGTAATTTAGAATAGAAATATATTTTTATTTCTTCTTTTGGTAATGGGAATGATTTAACACCATTCAAGCGACCAAATGAATACCCGCCACCATCTTCCCACATGAAATCTGACTCAGTAACATAACGAAGATAATGACCAAATGCGGCAGTTAGACCAACAAGAGTATTTGATTGTAGCACAACTTTGTTTGTGCGACTAGACACCGAGAAATATTCTTTTGTTTCTGATGAATTTTCATCGTAAATTATCTCTGGATTGAATGAAGAAGAGATATTTGCCCGACGTAATACACGATCGATGAGATCCTGTACCACTTTTACCTGTGTCGTAGACACGAGGAACGGTTGCAGGAGTAAAAGAAACGAGACTAGGACTAGCATTTTCCCCATCTTTTCCTGCAGTTATTAACTGTAATCAACCCTTCAATGGTCGATTGTGTCGGTATTGTCCGACCTTGGTATGTACTAAGGCAGTCGCGACAAGGACGAGTTCCGCTTGAAGGTAATTAAATCAAAACATCAACTACTACCGACGAATTAAATGAATGAATTGCATGCATTGCTATCTGCGGGAATCCATGGCGCGCGTGTGTGTTATTACAACTGTGTGCTGCATACTTCGGACGGTTAGTTTCATTCAAAACCAGTTAGTTAATCTCAATGAATAAAAACTACTCCACAGCAACAAGGTTTTGCAACAACCGATTCCTTCTGCGAGTTTAAGTATCACTTGCCATCAATTACTTATTAATTCGATTTAAATCTAAAAATCCCTTATTCCGAGTCCCGCATCTTGTGATATCGCTCACGAGTGGTGCATCCAATACAAAATAACAACATGAAGACGAGTCAACATACCCAGGTAGTGGGGTCTGGCGACTCAAGCCAGTCGCAGATTGCGCCTAAACGGATTGCGCACATCCAGTTTGGTACATTAACCAAAAGTGAGATGGAGAGAGTGGCCGAGTTCCAAGTAGTTAGTAGGGACTTATTTAGTATGCCACAGCGCTTGCCAGCTCCCAATGGATGCATGGACCCTCGATTAGGTGTAAGTGACAAAGCCTCTAACTGTAAAACATGTGGGAAGAATATCAGTGTATGTGCTGGTCATTTTGGTTGGATAAAATTAGAGTTACCAGTATTTCATGCAGGATTTTTTAAACATACTTTAACAATATTACAATGCATATGTAAGACGTGTTCAAGAGTATTGTTACCAAATGCATCAAGAGCTGGTCATTTGAAAAAATTCAGAAACCCATCTAAAGATGCATTAGATAAAGCAGCAGAATTTAAAAGAGTAGTAGATAAGTGTAAAAGAGAACAAAAATGTCCATATTGTGATGCACCAAACGGAGTAGTAAAGAAAATGGGCGGTGGGTGCTTCCGCATTGTCCACGAAATCAATAGATCCAAGCACTATGAGGTAGTAGAAGAAAAGTATAACAGGATTCGTGACGAAATAAGTAAGAATAATCCCGAACTAAAAGCTTGTTTTCAGAGGAAAACTACCGAGTTGCTCTCTCCTTTGCGCGTTTACGAGCTGTTCTCGCGGATTTGCTCCGAGGACATGACTATCCTGTGGATGGACGGGACCTTTGGAAGCCCTGAAACGTTGATATTTTGGAGTATCCCTGTTCCTCCCGTGCCTATTCGACCATCAGTAGCCCAAGAAAGTGGCGGAGGCAGTACCGAGGATGACATCACCATCAAGTTGCAAGAAATTATTGAGATTAACAACGTGTTAAAGACCAATTTGGACAAAGGTGCGACCATGAAGATGGTTGCTGAAGAGTGGGAAATACTACAAACTCAGGTTCACTCACTCACCCACTCACTCACTCACTCACTCACTTACTTACTCACTCACTTACTTTCGCAGGTTGCATTATTTATTAACGGTGAAACTCCTGGAATCCCGCGTCATTTAATGGGTTCCAAGGCAATCCGTGGCTTGTCGCAACGCTTGAAAGGCAAACAAGGTAGATTCCGAGGTAACCTCAGTGGTAAACGTGTCGATTTCTCTGGTCGTACCGTCATCTCGCCAGATCCCAACTTGCAAGTAGACCAAGTTGGAGTCCCTATTTATGTTGCCAAGGTAATGACATACCCCGAGAAAGTGAACCGATACAACATTGAGAGACTAAGAAGCTATATAATCAATGGACCCGACAAGCATCCGGGAGCCAACATGGTGCGCATCCGAGACGAGCAAACCGGTAAAGAAATAACGAAAAGCTTGATGTTTGCTAGTCTTGTTGACACCGCGAACTCGCTCAAGTACGGCGATATAGTGGAGCGTCACATGAACGACAACGACATCGTCCTGTTCAACCGCCAGCCTTCGTTGCACAAGATGTCGATCATGGCGCACAAAGTCAGGGTTATGCCATGGCGGACATTCAGGTTCAATGAATGTGTTTGCTTGCCATATAACGCAGATTTTGATGGTGATGAAATGAATATGCACTTGCCGCAGACAGAAGAAGCAAGAGCAGAAGCAAGTGAACTCATGAGTGTGCAACATAACTTAATAACCCCGCGAAACGGTGAGCCACTTGTGTCTGCAACCCAGGATTTCTTAACTGCCGCCTACTTAATGACGCAGAAGGATGTGTTCTATACCAGAGAGGAGTTTTGCCACCTCGCAACTTACTTATTCGATGCCGAAGTGCACGTTGAGATCCCTCCACCCGTCATATGGAAGCCACTTAAGCTGTGGACTGGCAAGCAAGTCATGAATCTACTAGTAGCGCCTAATAAGAACTCCAGCTCGCCTGTCAACCTGCAAAGTGAAGAGAAATTCTATACATCCGACAAGCATTTCTGTGTGAAAGATGGGTACGTGTGCTTCCGCAATGGCGAGCATATATCCGGTGCGTTGGGCAAGAAAACCCTAGGTGGTGAGTCGAAATCCGGGCTATTTTATGTGTTAATACGCGATTACGGCAGCGCCATAGCGATCAAATGCATGAGTCGCCTCGCCAAACTAGCCAGTAGATTCCTGTGCGACCGAGGATTTTCTATTGGCATTGAAGACGTCACACCTAGTGAACGAATGAGTAAGTTGAAGTTTAGGTTGATTGGTGAAGGTCAAAAGCTTGCAGAAGAGCAGATAGAAGCATATAAATCAGGAGTCATCAAGTTGAAGCCGGGCTGTAACGCGTTGCAGTCGTTAGAGAGTGAAGTAAACGGATTGCTGGGTAGAGTAAGAAGTAATTGTGGTGATGAAGCAGTAGTTACGTTGAATAGATTGAACGCCGCCTTGTGTATGAGTCAGTGCGGGTCGAAAGGTTCCCCGTTAAACATCTCACAGATGGTTGCGTGTCTTGGCCAGCAGTCGGTCGGTGGTATGAGAGTGCAAGATGGGTTCGTTAACCGCACGCTACCCCACTTCCCAGTTGGATCACTGTCACCCGCCGCCAAAGGATTCGTTGCCAACTCCTTCTACTCTGGCCTGTTAGCCACCGAGTTTTTCTTCCACACAATGGGTGGCAGAGAAGGTCTGGTTGATACCGCGGTTAAGACCGCCGAGACTGGTTACATGGCTCGAAGACTCATGAAAGCACTTGAAGACTTGTCTATGCAGTACGATATGACCGTTAGGAATTCAGAGAAAACAGTTATACAGTTCAAGTACGGCGATGATGGCTTGAATCCACAGCTCATGGAGAAAGGCGACCGCCCGGTCAACTTCAAGCGGTCATTAATCAATGCGATAGCAAGCGAGAGTCTTCATGATCGCGAGCACGATGAGCCGTTGTCCTCGTCAGAGTTGAGGGATTTAGTGCGAACCGAGCTGAACACCCCCAAGTTTGTGAAACTAAAGGAAGAATGCGAGTACTTCTTTAATGAGATCGAAGGATTTTTCTTAGATTTTTCTAACGACTTGGAGAAATTAGAGAGAATAATAGGTGCGAGCAATCCAAGTAAAGTCAAGGAGACGTTGAAAAACTTGCGCGCGCGGCTGTCCGCCATGGACCAGGCAGAGAAGGTGGTGTGGCGGAATAAAGCAAATATGAGTGGTAGCAAAGAGCAGATAGAAGCGCATCGATTGCTGGTTAACAACTGCTTGCGTATCACGCCTAAGCAGTTTCATAATATAGTAGAAGGAGCGATCAAGCGCAATCAACTCGCCCACATAGTGCCAGGTGAAGCAGTCGGTGCAGTAGGAGCCCAGTCGCTCTCTGAGCCCGGCACCCAAATGACACTGAAAACTTTCCACTTCGCAGGTGTTGCATCCATGAACGTCACACTGGGTGTACCTCGTCTAAAGGAGATCATTAACGCAGCCAAGTTGATCTCAACTCCTATCATTGAAGCGCGCCTAGTCAATAGCACCAGCCAAACATCAGCACGCATTGCGAAGGCGAAGATAGAGAAGACCACGTTAGGCGAAGTCTCGGAATATATCCGCGAGGTTTACACGAGAAACGACAGTTACGTGAGTATTAAGTTGGACAAAGACACCATTGATAACTTGCACTTACAACTCGATGCTCGGCGAGTCAAGGCGGCTATATTACACACCACCCCGGGAGTGCAGAAGCCCAGTATTTTGCGTGGTTTGAAGGAACATCATATACAAATCCAAGGCAACTACAAGCTGCACATCATACCGCCTGAAGCCAAGGAAGGTAAAGGTTTGAGCCCAGAAAAGAAGACATATTTTATCATTCAACAGTTGAAATCAGCGCTGCCAAATGTGATTGTCCAAGGAATACCTACCGTGTCGCGTGCGGTGATCAACGAGGAGGTGGTGGATAATATCAAACATTACTACTTGTTAGTAGAAGGATATGGCTTGGCTGATGTCATTGGTTGCCCCGGTATTGACGGCTGTGACACCAAGTCCAACCATATCATTGAAATGCAGCAAGTGCTAGGTATTGAAGCCGCGAGATACATGATATCGTCGGAGATCAAGTACATCATGAGTGCGTACGGCATTACCGTTGATCGTCGTCACTTGATGTTGCTGTCTGATGTGATGACATTTAAAGGAGAAATATTAGGCATCACACGTTTTGGTGTAGCAAAAATGAGAGAAAGTGTGCTTATGTTGGCATCATTTGAGAAGACAACGGACCACCTGTTCGATGCCGCGGTTCATTCCAGGCAAGATAGTATAGTAGGTGTAAGTGAGTGCATCATCATGGGTGTTCCTATACCGATAGGCACTGGTATATTTAAGTTAGTGCACCAGCCAATGAGCGAATTAAAAATAAAAACAAGAACAAGGCTATTAGAAACAATATAAAATGTGTAATGAATAACAAGAATTTATAATATATTTACATCGTCGTCCTCTACACCTTTTATCTGGAACCGTATTGTACAGTTCCTCCTCCCGATATAAATGAGTTGACAACTGGATGCTCTCCGATAATTTTAACATATTCTGAATAATGCAATGCCATATTCAATCCATCAGAGTTGCCACCTGCCATATCAACTACATCAACTAATACACTAGCAACTTGTTCTTCAGTCATTACAGGATCACCAAAATACGAAGCAACTTTATTCATTTGACTCAATACATTAACCATTTCTGAAGCTTTCAAGTACGAAGTGCCTTCTAAATCATATAATCTCATAGCAAAATCAATTTTTTCTACATGTGTACCGGATATTAAAGGTGCTATACCCACAATAAATTCTCTATAATTAATGGTATCATCACCAGTCTTATCATACATCGTGAACAGTCTGTCTAGGATGTCTGCATCATTCTGGTTTATTCCTACCATGTTAAGCGCTTCACTGAACTCGACACGATTTATCATGTTAGGATTACCTGAACGATGTCCAATTTCACGAAATTTTGATTGTAATGCAGCTAACTCACGCTTCTCTAGATGAGTAACGTTACTCATGGCAGCAATTGCCATGCGATTTGCCCCCTTTCCAATTTGGTTGCCCATTTCTTCACTTGGTTATTTTTAGAAATTCTTTATTAACCGATGCAAAAAGGCCGCCGGTACTTCTTAAAGGAGGATATATTTTCGGTCTATTAGAGCCTAGTAACTAGTCTGCCCAATCAACGCCGTTATCAGAGGCAGTCTCTCGGTTAGGAGTCAACTCTGCGCTGTTATTAATATGAATGAGAGAACCAATTACTTGGGTGTCTGTGCATCTCCTTTCATCTAGCCTACTCTTATGACTTATCAACTTGTTCTCCTTATCCAACTCTGCATTAGTTGCAAATAATAATCTCAATCTTACGACTAATCCCTATTGCGGTCAACCGGTACATGATGGCGTTTTTCCAAAAAATTTATCCGATAAAAATTGACTTTTATTGACGCAGATGGAACCGTCTTTCGCCGAGGACGAGAGCCATGATTCGAGCCAAGAGTCGAGTCGAGCTGCTACTGCTAGTCGGAAGCATCTCGAGGCCATGGCAGCTATTGAGGCTAGGATTAAAGAACAACAACAAGAAGATCATAGAAAACTTATACTTGAAAAAGCAAAGAAAACGATTCAGAAACTAATTGATCAAGGTACGGAAACCCTCTCACGCACTAATAATACCTCTAACTGCTACATAATATCTAGATCCATTCAAGCGTAATAAGAAGGTATACATGTTCAGAGCATTCATGAAATGGTCAAAAATGTTACCATTGATTCAGAAATGTGACGAGTTAGGAAAGCAGTTACACGAAAGACTCTTGGTAGTATCCTCTCTTCGGGAATCATACTTTAGGGACGTTTTATGCGTCAAACATCATTTAGAAAAGTTAAAGGAATATTCAAGTAAACTTCCCGCCGTTAGCAGCAGCATAACAGATGGTACTAGTGATGAAAAAAAGACGGGAGAGAGTGCAGACAGCCTCAAAAGTCACATGGATATGTACGACTTACACGCTATACCTTCCACTAACCTACGGCCGTTGATACAAAACGCATTGAATAGTCCTAATATGACCTCTTACCAGCTCAATGAGACACTTGTTGCCTCTGGCTTGATCAACGGCGCCACCGGCAAGACCTCGTATCCCTGGGAGAAAGGCAGGAATTACAAGAAACTAATGCGCATCCAGAAAGGAATCTCATGGGATTTCCCAAAATTTAAAGGTGATTCTGTAGCACTTCAATCACCCGGTAACTTCAAGTTATTCGTTACCTATTGCCAGCAGTGCATCGGTACCATGTCCTTCGTGAGGGATTGGAACATCGACATTGAAGAGGCTTTGCAGAAGAATATCGACAGCAAAACCGTTGATTTACAACTCTCAAATCTTAAAAATACCGTTAATTCTCTCAATGAAATCATAGAAAAGCAGCAAACAGAACTAGAAAGTCTGCGCCGCAAGCTGTTGGAGTTGAAGCAAACCTCGCAGTGGGTGCAGCAGCTGCGGGACATGCAAGACCACAAGACTATCGAGGACGCACTCCATGAGAAGGTAGCTATTTGGCGTGAGAAAGCTCACATGGCAAGCGCGGAACTAGAATCCAAACTGCCAGAAGTAGTGGAACGCTTTCAAAACAAGTTGAAAATCATGCGCGAAGGTGAGCAAGAGCTGCGGCGGCAGATCTACCAGCACGAAGTCATGAAGAGCTATGAAGCCGCGGGATCACTCGAATATATCCGTAAAATCCGTGAACATTCTAGCTTGATGCAGCAGAAAGAAAAGCAAATCCGCGAGCTAGAGCAGGTAGTTTACGACAAAGAAGAAGAGATCAAGTACGTGCGCGGCGAGTTCAAGGAGTTCCGGGATGTTTGCGCTAATATTGAAGCTGTTTTAGAGAAAGAAAAAGCAGAAAAAGCGTATTTAAAAGAGAAAAGTGAGGTGGAAATCGACGGTTTGCAGCGCGAGCTGGCGCTGCTGCAAGGGGATTACGCGGAAATAGAGAAGAAATACGATGAAAGTCGCACTAAAATAACGGCTTTATTAGAAAAGAATAAAGAAATAGAAAAGGAAAATGGGTTGTATAAGGAGCGTGAAGAAGAGGAGAAGAAGAGGAAGAGAGAGGAAGCGGTCCTGGCCCAGGCCCAGGCCGACTGGCTCGCATCCCGACCCAAGCACTCCTTGCGACTCATCGCGTTAGTAGTGAGATGCGCCGTGCGGATATCACGTGCTATATCCGCGTTAGATTTCAAGAGAATGGGTGCACTTGGCCGTCGCTGGGAGAAGAGGTTGCAGCAGTTGGAGTTCCAGAAAGAAAGAAATTACTTTGCAGGAAGAGAGAAAATTCTGGCAGAAACTTCCCAAAAACTACGTGATACCGCAGCGGAACTGCAGGGATTTCGCAATACACAAGTTCTTCTTGAAAAAATGAATGAAACCCTTCGCACCAAGGATTTTGCCGCGCAGGAACAGATCCGCAACGCCGAGACGCGCATCCGGGATCTGACCTTCGATAACAAGGCCGCCAACAAGGAGAATGAGCGAGTGAATAAGGTGTTGGATGCGCAGGCACGCGACCTGCGCCGTTGCCGGATCGCCGCGCAAATGCAACGGTCACACGCCTACCGCCTAGCTCAAAGCTTGCGGCATATTCGATCAATTCTCTTTAGTGTTGGGACCGACAAGCTGTTGCATGCCGGTATGGTTTCCTTTGCAACGGCCGTTTCTTCCACTGCCAGCAGCGGGACTCTGGACAAGGAAGTCGTACTTATGCTGCGTAACCGTTTCATTAGTAAAGCTAACGAAGTTGTTACTTTTATTAAGAAAATTAATAATAAAAGCCGGTCCTTGTATCCGTTACACGTTGAAGTTACACCAGGTTATGCCGCAGGGTACGGCCCTCTTGAGAATTCAAATGAGAAAACAAAGAAAGACTTGAAAGAGTCGGTAGTGAAGAAGGCGCTGGCGGATTCCTACCGCAAAGACATCCGACTTGTTGACTGGACAATTTCCAATGCAATGGAAGCGGTCCAGGGTGTGGACCGGCTAGTAAAAGATTTGCGAGTTAGCTTGCAAGAGCGGAATAGTGAGGTGGAAGGGTACCAAGCGAAGCAGGAAGAGCTGTTGGCGACGATAGAGCGGTTACAGACCGAGCTCAAGACACGGCCCAAGAGCAAGAAGAGAAGAAATCGGGATAACGGTACCATTGAAGGAGGGAAATCCTGGCGAGGTGAGCGGCACTCGCCTGGTTTGAATGAGCGCAAGCACATGGCGGGTGTGGAGAGGCCGGTGAACACCGAATCATCGGGGAAAATTGAAAGAAAAGTGAAAGTTGTGAGTCAGAAGAAAGCGGAAGTAACCAAGAAAAACTCGGCCAAGCAAATCAGTCCGTTACTCGCTTACATGAGCACCGTAGCCCCGACTCCAGAACCCGTGGTAGTACCGATGGTCGTGCCGGTGGTTGTCAACAAGGTCCCGGAAGTGGCAACGACGATCCCAGAGGTGCCAACGGCAATCCCTGAGGTGCCAACGGCAATCCCTGAGGTGATCCCGGAGATGGCAACAAATCCGACTCCAGAACCGGTGGAAGTAGCCGTTACGGATGATTCATTGACAAATATCGAGCCTAATGAAGCTGTCAGCATCCCCGTTACAAGTGAGATTCCCGCGTCTGGTGAGGACGCATCAATCCCACCTCCTTCCAGCGAGCAAGTCGACTTGTTACAGCGGCAAGAGGTGCAAGCTATCCTCTCAACAATCGTCCACGTGATCGAGCAGGTCTGCTCCACACCCGACGAGCCTGTTGCAGAAGAAGAAGAGGAAGAAGAAGTGGTTGTGTATGAGGAGTACGACGAGGACCTGTACGAGCAAGGGATTTACGAGGACGAGGACGAGTCCCTCGACAGCAGAGACATCGAAATCGACGAGTTAACTGCCAACTTGCGGTCCGCAATGAGTCAAGTCGTGTCGCTGCAGGACTCGGTGGACGAGCTGCAGCAAGCCAAGACAAGTCTTACGAGTAAAAGCGATGACTTGGCAGTTAGGTTGCGGGATATGACGCGCGAGGCGATGACGCTGTCTGAGGCGAAGGACCGGCTGACGCAGGACCTCACAGCGCTAGTTGCAGAGCATAAAGTAGCCAAGAACAAGATAGCAATCTTGCGGGACGCCGTGCAAGACGGTTACAAGTTACACGCAACAGAAAATGCGAAGAAGGAAGAGATGCGAGTCAAGTCAGAGAAGGAAGCAGAGATGTTGCGACTGTCGAAGCAAGTAGAGACATGTACTCAGATAGCTTGCGCGGTGTGTGCTATGCGTGATGAGGATATCTCGGTTGGAACACCTCTGTACTTGGCTCCGACAACGGCTACAAGACCAGGCTCGGGACCTGCGAGTAGTCGGCCATCAACGGGCACCGGTATGAAGCGCAGCACGAGCCCTATTAATATTGATCCCGCGAGCAAAGGAACAATTTTACGTGCAAAACCGCGGAGTATCAACGTGGATCCCAGCTTATGCACTGACTCGGTGCTCTCGGACTCTATTGTCAATATACCGTTGGTACCTCGCAGCATGGTACCGATGCCAGTGACTCACACCACCGCTTTATCCCGCTCATTAAGTGCTGCCAACACCAGTAATAAGCGAGTAGAAAGGGATCACGGTGCCATGAAACTAGCGAAAAAGCTGTCGGTACAGTACCTAAGTAGACCCAAGACAGCTCAAACCCTCTCGCGTGAGTTATACTCTAACTTCAAGCAGGTTGAAGCAGCAGATGACGCATCCCTGGCCACTAACGCACTAGTGCAGCAGTACATCGAGATGGAGGACTACGTGCCAGACAGCAGGAACAAGTTCTCAGCAATCAAAAACTTGCCCAAGTAAACAAGTGAGTTAATATACAAGTGTAAGACTATGTAAGCATGTTATATACAACAACTCAGCGATCAAAGTCACTCGTGTTCGACACCACAAACGGCTTGCTGCGGAGGCGAGTACTAGCGTCGCCGTCTTGCTCTTCCTTCTCATCTACGCCCTTCTCATCACTTCTTTTTCTTTTTATTTTCTCTTTGGAACTAGGTGGGATGCAGTTCCTCTCGAGGGTCCGGTCGATACTTACCTGCGCAACTCGCTCACTAATTGCCGCCATTTGAGGGTATATACTTTGATCCATCAGTGGGATGAATGCGCGCTTGAAGTTCTGGAACAAGCTGGGGTACATGGACTCCTCCTGCACCAGCAACTTCTTGATCCGCGCTCGCTCCTTAGGGTTTTCAAAGCAAGCGGGACAGTTCTCGTTAATGATCGGCAGGTGGTTTTGCACACTAAAATCCCGAGTAAGTTCCTCTCGTGTGTAGACAAGCGGGCGGATCACCTCGATATCCCCTTCGTTGATCTTGTAGTTTGCTTTCATGGTGCGAATAGCGCCGTTGTGCATCGTTGACATGAAGAAGGACTCGGCTAAGTCGTCTAAATGCTGTGCCAACACCAACTTGTTATAGTTGTACTTGCGACAGCAAGAGTATAAGAATCCCCGCTTGAAACGGGAGCAAAACGCGCATAAAGAGTCGCCTTGCAGCTTGGTCTTGGCCATCTCCACGATCGGCTCCGACAGGTAGTGGTAGGTAATCCCTAAGCTTTGCACGTAAGGGATTAGTGGGGATGGATCGAATGACTCGGTTTGGGGATCAATAGTAGCACAAGCAAGCTCAAACTTGACTGGTGCTTTCTTCTTCAAGGCAAGCAGGATGTGTAGCAACGCGAGGGAGTCCTTACCACCCGATAGACCCAGTAGCAGGCGGTCCCCGTCCTTGATCATCTTCCAGTCACCGATTGCTTGACCCACAGCCCTCATGAGCTTCTTTGGCGGTACTAACAGCTTCAATGGGGTGGCAGGAGGACGGCCATCGAAGGATTGAATGTTCAAATTGCCGTCAAGTAGCCGCTCCATAGTTCCTTCCAACGGAGGCAAGATGCGGCGCACCCCGCACACACCCGTGCTGCACTCGACGGACTCACTCTGGTGGTCACTAACGGCTATATCGACCGGCTTTGCATCTGTGTTTTCAACGAGGATCTCTGCCTTCTTCACCACATTATCATCGCCAACGGCTCTGTCTACATGGAACAGCTTCGCGTATCGGGGCTCGGCAATCCCTTCGCCGCCTTGTCTCAACTTCAACACGTCATTTCTCTGCGCTGCAAATGGCGTTAGCTCTGTTGCCTGACTAGCCGTTGCGTGCGGAAGCATGTGAATCCCGGGATTAATAGCTAAAATATCAGGTTTCTTACCACTTTTTGCATCATTTGGCAGTGCAAACCATCGCAATTCCTCGCATCCTATGGCGCTAACCACGGAGGTGTTGCCCGCTGAGTAGTCGCGGACATGGTCATAGATGTCCGCGACTGCAGCTGCCATGCTACTCAGTAATGCCGCGACATCAGACACTGCCCAGGATCTTAGCACAGAGGCAAGTCCCGCGGTACTTGCAGTGGCTATAGTAGCATGGTCACTACCCGTTGGTGCACTTACTTCCCCATCAAGAGAGAAATTAGTGATCCATTTGCGGCCAACAAACTTGTTGATCCTGGTGGCATGCGCCCACTCTCCGGACTTGTGATTGAATCGATACAGTGGAAGGAACTTGTACCCGTGCGTAGCTACACACAGGATCGCGTTCACCGTGTAGTCGATCTCCTCCTTCGCCAGCCAATAGGGGAACGAAAGACGTGTGAATCCCGGGCGCAGGACCTCTTGCTTATCCAGAAGTGCAGTTTGAAAGGCTTTGTTGTACTCGTCGGTTATACCTAGCAGGTACTGCGCGAATGGACCGGCGCACTGACAACCACCTCGTGATTGAATACCAAAAAGGTCGTTGAGTAACGCGCACACCAAGTTGTAGTGCAGGAACCGATCGCCGCACTTGACGAGGAAGGAGAAGATAGGCAAGTGCCTGGAGCTACTTGTTTCTTGGTCGTGACCCAGGATCACCACGTTCTCACAACCACTGTCATGAGTGAGTCGATGAAGAACATACTTGGCTATCCGGACTTCCTCTTGCTCGATCCACTCGGCACCGATCGACTGCTTGATGTGCACTACTAGCCCAAGCTTGATATCACCAACTACGTTGGCGGTGCCACCTTCTTCGCGTTCTTCTTTATTAGAAAGGTAACGATGATCACCATCAGCTACGTAGAATACCGTGCCACCACCAGGCGTCGTAGGCAACTCATCTGGCGCAGGCATTAGAGTCTTCTTTACTATCAACACCCCTTGCGTGCCAGGACCTCCAAGCCACTTATGACCACTAAACACTATCGCATCCTTATATACATACGGTTGATCTTCCTTGCGAGTGATATATGGGTTCATATCCATTTTGACATAGGGACTGGCCGTGGCGTAGTCGTAGACCACGATGCCTCCGTGCTTGTGCATCAATATGGACACGTCGTCGACTGCGGTGAGAACACCAGTTACATTACTAGCGGCAGAAAATGCACCAATTTTTACTTTTCGATGGCTATATTGAACTAGCTTTTCTTTTAAATCCTTTAAGCACACTCCTGTTTCGGCAGAATACTTAATCGTTACAACTTCCGCTATACTCTCTCTCCATGGCAATAGATTCGAATGATGCTCATATGATGATGTAAATACTATAGGTGTATTGATATCACTATTTCCGACAGAGATATGTAATCCTAGCGCCAGAATCAATTTGTTGATAGCTCCTGTTGTTCCGTTGCCAACAAATAGAACAATATCTTCTGATGCATGTCCTGTTATCTTGGCATTAGTAGCCTCAGCTATAATTTGTCTCGCTTCATGTCTATAACTACTCGACTGATATCCAGTAATAGAGGTAGTTGTATGTGTATTTCCATAAAGAGTTGCCACTTCATTAATGACGTAGTCTTCAACATTACGCAATAAGCGTCCGCTTGCGGTCCAATCTGCATATACAATTGGTCTATCGCCAAATGGCGTATTAAACCTGTCATAGCTCCCGATGATATTCTCTCTCAATGTAGCTATTCTGCGCTCTATTTTTGTCGAAGTTGCATCAGTACTGCGAATAGAGTCACTCTCTTGTAGCACTAACGAAAAATGTCGATCCATTCTATGTAGAAACAGGCGCGAAGGACCACCAATGAAGACTTTTTTCTTCTCCACTTTCGGTAAACCACACCCCGGCCTTTGCTTACCAATCATTCTAGCTAGACAACTTAGATTAGGTTAGAACGTATGCACAATGCAGCATCCTCATCTACAGATATCTTTTCATCAAGTAAAATCGCATCTCTTCTTAATCTCGCACTTATCGGTACCAATCCACCACGAGCACTTTCTGAAAGTGTATACATGTCCGCATATCCACACTCTTCGTTTGATCACAAAGCATCTCGCTTGGTCTATTAACATTAATACCCAATCGTTCAATTCCATGATAACTCGATCAATATCAAGAAGAAATAAGGCTACAAAAGAGGCATTAATTACTAATTTGAGAGATACGGTATTCTCAAATCCGTTCGTACCCATAATTGGCGGCTACCTCTCTTATAATGACGTTATACTTCTTGGTGGGGCATTTCCTTTGTTTAAACACGAGCTGTTTTGTTGGAGGAGACAAATGTTGGAAGCAGCTTTGAACGCGCATGGATTTATTACTTGGTCGCAATGCTCTGAAATGGAAGAATTTACTAAGAGACTAAAGAGATACTTCACTTATGGCAGAACAGAAGCTTCACATATCGCCGAGAGGATTAGTTATTTCATGCGTACAAGAAATGAACCAAATATTCGAAGAAAATATTTGATTGACAAGCTGAAAGAAAAGAAATTAATTTTACGAAGTGATTCTCATTTATGTAAAATATTTATCGATGCAACTGAGGACATTGACGTCGAAGAAGTAGTATCGATCATGGAGCTAACAAGGAAGCAATTCGCGATTCATCACGTTGTTTGGTCTGAAAATCACTTACGAGTCGAAAGAATACTGCGAAATGCTGTATACAAAGACGGGAAATCATGGAATCAAGCCTTGCAAATAGCTACTGATGAAATCGACGACTCGGTGCTGCTTGAATACGACTCGCCAGTAAGCTGGGAGGATTATGACGATGACTGCTTCGACAGACGACGAAGTTGGTACTGATCCCTCGCACCAACTATTCAATATGGGAACTTATAAATAGCGAGTCATTATTTTAATTAATTTTAATTAACTAGTTTGTATTTACTCATTCTTTCCTATTCTTCTTCAACGTATCTCTCTCTGAGGGGATCGTCCACCGGTCCGATCCCGGCCGATGATGACATCAAACTTGCCTTTGTTTGAAGAAAATCTGCATTTTTTGACCATCAATTTCATGGCATTACTGCTGCTAATTCTGCTTGTGGTCGTGTCGACGCTAGCATGGGGATATGTACCATCACGTGGGTATCGCAGAAGTGTGCGTCTATGGGAGGAGGTGAATAAGGATACCTCTGTGGAAGTACAGGCGTTAATCGATAAATTCACAAATGGAAAGATAGAAACTGATGATTTTGCATCTGAATTAGTACGAAAAGATGCCGCTGTTACTGCCGAGAAGAATAAAATGGAAAAAGATAAAGAAATTTCTGCTGCTGTTGGTTTAGGCTTGATTGGAATGGTTGTTGGTGGTCTTGCAGACGGTGCATTCGCTGATGGTGATGCACCATATTTACCATTAGTGTTCCCATTACTTACAGGCGGAGGATCATATGCTTTAATGAATAAAGTTGATGAAAATCCTGTCAGTAAATTTCTAAAAAATAGCTTTGGTCCCCTTGTTATATCCGTGCGTAAAGCAATTCTTGCTGTGGTGAATAAGAAAATTGATGACACAAAGAATGCGATCAATAAGAAAACCGAAGATACTATTCAAGCAATCGTTGATGCACCAACGAACTTACAAAAAGCAGTTACAAAGAAGGTAGAAGATACTGTTACATCCACTACAGACTATATTGTCAGCATACCAACCAACGTGCAATCCACCATTATTCGCAGTGTTGACAACACCAAGCAAGCTGCTAAACAATCGGTTGACAACACCATCGCAGACATACAAGCCATTCCTGGTAACGTTGTGTCATCAATCCAAAAGAAAGTCGACAAGGTTGGTAATGACATATCTAATGCACCCAATGCAGTAGCAACTTTAGCAACACAAAAACTTGAATCATTGAATAAGGAAATCGCCGCGGTGCCACAAAAGATCACCACCTCGGCAACTTCGGCTGTAGAATCTAAGAAAAAAGAGATAGTATCTGCAGTGTCCACTAAAATTAATGAAGTAAAGAGTGTTGTTCCTAACATTCCCTTGCCTACTATTCCTGATATAAATGCACCCTCTGCCCCCGTCGCCAAGGCTCCTGCACCAGTTACCAAAGCCTCTGCACCAGTAGTTGCTAAGGCTCCTGCCCCAGTTACTACAGCTCCTGCCCCAGTAGTTGCCAAGGCTCCTGCCCCAGTTACTAAAGCTCCTGCTCCAGTCACTAAAGCTCCTGCACCAGTGGTTGCCAAGGCTTCTGCACCAGTTGAGAAGGCTCCTGCTGCTGTAGCAGTGAAAGCGCCAGCAACTGTCAAGTCCGACAGTTTTTTTTCATTTTTAGATAAAGGTTCTGATAAAACAGTAGCTGCAGTAAAAGCTGCGCCATCTACTCCTGCTGTAAAAGCCCAACCTGTCGTCGTTAGTGAGACGAAGAAAGCCACACCTTCCGCTTACTCCGGCTCATTATATGG
>JACCDO010213845.1_pt1 | contig 28614 bp, 24 predicted proteins | sample 7446101 | NCBI WGS metagenome assembly JACCDO01 (sample SAMN15323440, study PRJNA562643) | freshwater metagenome | isolation source: river surface water | place: USA:Blue River Watershed | collected 2017-08-16
CCTGCAGCAGATTCTACCGCGGTAGCAACAGTAAATCCAGCGAACTAATCATGGCTCATCACGGCGAACATCACTATAATTTGGATCAGCGATTTGATTTCACTGCGTCCATTAAAAAATCAATTTTAACCGTTTTGGTCATCGGTGCGGTACTTTTAGGTATTGGTATTGTAATGGCCATGACTGGTGGGCATCACGAAGAAGGTGCTGCGGCTGGAGGCCATGCTTTCCACTGGTACGAACGGTTGTATGCAAGTTTATGGGTCAATAACGTATTCTTTACGGGTATTGCCATTATTGGCGTGTTCTTCTTTGCCATTCAATTTGCTGCTCAAGCAGGCTGGTCCGCTCCAATTTTGCGTGTCATGCTTTCCCTTGGCAATTGGTTGCCAATTGCAGGGGTTTTGATGCTGGCTACTTTCTTTGTAGCCAACCACGATTTATTCCACTGGACGCATTCCTATTTGTTTGATAAAAACGATCCGCAATACGATAAAATCATTGACGGAAAGGGAGCATTCTTCTATTGGCCAATGGAAAAGGGAACCTTCCCTGTGTTCTACATTGCGCGAATGGTGATTTTCTTTAGTTTCTGGGTATTCTTTTTCACGAAGTTTAAGCAGATCTCTGCTCAAGAAGATCAATTGGGAGGTTCAAGTCATTGGTATAAAATGAGAAGTTGGTCAGCTTTCTTCCTGGTATTTTTTGCTGTTTCTTCTTCGATGTCAGCATGGGACTGGGTTATGTCAATTGACACACACTGGTTCTCTACCTTGTTTGGCTGGTATGTATTTGCTTCTTGGTTTGTATCCGGGCTTTCTGCGATTACTTTGATTGTGCTCTTCTTGAAAGGCAAAGGATATTTGGAAATGGTGAATGAAAACCACGTGCATGACTTGGGTAAGTTCGTATTTGGTTTCTCCATTTTCTGGACCTATCTCTGGTTCTCTCAGTTCCTTTTGATCTACTATGCCAACATTCCTGAAGAGACGGTTTACTTTGTAGAGCGTTTGGAAAGTGACATTTACGGACCTTTTGTTTTTGTCAATTTAGGATTGAACTTCTTCCTTCCATTCTTGGTTTTGATGACTAGAGATGCGAAAAGACATGGGGTTTTCTTGAAATTGGTTTGTACCATTCTCATTGTAGGTCACTGGATTGACTTTACCTTGATGGTTCAGCCAGGAACACTGGGTCACAATGGTGGAATTGGGTTGTTGGAAGTGGGAATGTTCTTGGTCTATGGCTCTACAGCCACTTTTGTGGTGCTAAATGCGTTGGCAAAGAAAAACCTGATTGCAAAAAATCACCCAATGCTTCAGGAGAGTTACAATCATCACATTTAATTAATTAGTTGAAAAAAAATTAAGGTATGTACACATTTCTAATTGCAGTTGGGGCGCTCTTGTTACTCTCCTTAGTTTGGATGGTATACAGAATTCAGACGTTGGTATCAGTTGTTAAAGGATCAGATCGAAAGATTGCATCTGGAAGCAACAAAGTGAATGCAATCTTATTTTTAGTGTTCTTATTCGGATCTGGTGCTTTGATGTTCTGGTATTCGATTAAGGAATTTGATAATTATCAATTGCCTGTCGCTTCTGAGCATGGCGTCATCACTGACGAGTTGTTTTGGATTACTATGGCTGTCACAGGTGTAGTCTTTTTGATTACCCACGTATTGCTATTTGTTTTCCCTTACAAGTACCAATACAAAGAAGGTAAAAAGGCGGCTTTTTATCCTGAAAATCATAAACTTGAATTGATTTGGACTGCAGTACCAGGTGTGGTGATGGCAGGTCTTGTGATTTCAGGTTGGATGGCTTGGTCCGATATTACAGCACCTGCGCCAGAAAAGGCACATGTGGTTGAAATTATGGGGTATCAGTTTGCATGGGATGTCCGTTACCCAGGAAAAGATAATGTTTTGGGTGACTACGATTACCGATTGATCAATGCATCGAATTCTCATGGAATTGACTTCACTGACAAAAACTCGATTGATGATTTTCCTTCTCCTAAGGTAGTCATTCCAAAGGGAGAACCTGTTTTATTCAAAATCAGAGCGCGTGATGTACTGCACTCTGTTTTTGCTCCGCACATGCGTTTGAAGATGGATGCAGTACCTGGTATGCCGACTCGTTTCTGGTTTGTACCCACCAAGACCACTGCTGAAATGCGTGCGGAGTTGAAAGATCCTGAATTTGAATACGAAATTGCTTGTACCGAAATCTGTGGACGTGGTCACTTCTCTATGAAAAAAGTCATTGAGGTTGTGGAACCAGCGGAATACCAAAAATGGTTGGCGGAACAAAAATCGTTCCTTCAACAAAACCCTTCTTTGGCTGAAGGGTTAAAGACTGAGAAAAAAGAAATTGCAGGGATTAATTAAGGGAGAGAATTAAAATTAACTAAGTTATGGCTACAGCGACAGTTGCACATCACGACACCGAAGTTCATGGGCACCAGGATCACCACGATCACGAGCACCATGATAATTTTATTACCAAGTATCTTTTCACCACAGACCATAAAATGATTGCCAAGCAGTTTTTGGTAACTGGTATGTTCTGGGCACTTATTGGTGGTTTACTTTCAACATTATTCCGTTTGCAACTTGGATTTCCAGACATGAGTTTGGAATTCCTTCGCCCTATTTTAGGAGGTTGGATTGATGAGACTGGAAAGTTGGATCCTACCTTCTACCTTGCTTTGGTGACGATGCACGGTACCATCATGGTGTTCTTTGTGTTGACTGCTGGTTTGAGCGGTACGTTTTCCAATTTCTTGATTCCACTTCAAATTGGAGCGAGAGACATGGCTTCTGGTTTTATGAACATGCTTTCCTACTGGTTCTTCTTTGTATCAGGGGTGATTATGTTTATTTCACTTTTCCTTAAAACAGGTCCTGCTGGGGGCGGATGGGTGGTATACCCTCCTCTTTCTGCCTTGGAACAAGCTATTCCTGGTTCTGGAATGGGCATGACCCTATGGTTGATTTCCATGGTATTTTTCATTGCTTCTTCTTTGTTGGGGGGCATTAATTACATCACTACTGTAATTAATTTGCGTACCAAAGGGATGTCTTTTTCAAGATTGCCGTTGACGATTTGGGCCTTCTTTTTGACAGCAGTTATCGGTCTTCTTTCTTTCCCGGTATTATTTGCAGCCGCCTTATTGTTGGTGTTTGATCGAAGTTTTGGTACTTCTTTCTACTTATCTGATATCTATGTAGCAGGCGAAGCACTTCCGAATACAGGGGGTAGTGCTGTATTGTACCAGCACTTGTTTTGGTTCTTAGGTCACCCAGAAGTTTACATTGTATTACTTCCTGCTCTTGGTATTACCTCTGAGGTAATTGCGACCAATTCACGTAAGCCTATTTTTGGGTACAAGGCAATGATTATTTCCATGTTGGGAATCACAGTGCTATCGTTTATCGTTTGGGCGCACCACATGTTTGTGACTGGTATGAATCCTTTCCTAGGATCGATCTTCATGTTCTTGACTTTGATCATTGCGGTGCCTTCGGCGGTTAAGGTGTTTAACTACCTGACTACGCTTTGGAGAGGTAATTTGATTTTCACTCCAGGCATGTTGTTCTCCATTGGATTGGTTTCTTTCTTTATCTCTGGTGGTTTGACTGGTATTTTCTTGGGTAACTCTGCCATTGATATTCAATTGCATGACACCTATTTTGTAGTGGCTCACTTCCACCTAGTCATGGGTTCTGCATCCTTCTTTGGATTGATGGCTGGTGTTTACCACTGGTTCCCTAAGATGTTTGGTCGAATGATGGATGCTAAATTAGGCTACATTCACTTCTGGTTAACCTTCGTTGGAGTGTACATGGTATTCTTCCCGATGCACTACATCGGCATTGCTGGTTTCCCAAGAAGATATTATTCCTGGACTAACTTTGAGTTTACCAACTTATATACTGATTTGAACATGTTTGTGTCCGCAGCTGCAATCATCACCTTTGCTGCTCAGTTCATCTTCATCTTCAACTTCTTCTACAGCATGTATCGTGGTAGAAAGGCTTCTTTGAACCCTTGGAACTCTACCACCTTGGAATGGACTACGCCATTGCATCCTGGACATGGTAACTGGCCTGGGGAAATTCCAACTGTGTACCGTTGGCCTTATGACTATTCTAAGCCTGGAGCGGCTGAAGATTTTATTCCACAGCATATTCCATTGTCTCAAACACCAGAATCTAATTTGCCTCATGAGCAAGAACTCGTTAAACTTGAGTTGGAGATCATGAAAGAGGAAGCAGATTTGGTAGCAAATGAGTCCAAGCACTAAAAAAACGATAAACAGCTACCGCCGCTTTTCGGGCATTACCGTGGTAGCTGTTTATTTTCTTATTCTGGTAGGGGGGATTGTGCGTAGTACGGGATCCGGTATGGGATGCCCGGATTGGCCAAAATGCTTTGGCTCAATCGTTCCTCCCACAAGTGTGGAACAACTCCCTGCAAACTATCAGGAGATTTACCTAGAAAAAAGGCTGGCCAAAAATGACCGCTTTGTTGCCACGCTGTCAAAGTTGGGATTTACAGATACAGCTGAGCAGCTTGCCAACGATAAGTCCATTCAAGTGGAAGAAGAATTTAATGCCACCAAGACTTGGATTGAATACATCAATCGACTGATTGGCGTGCTTATCGGTCTTCTTATCTTGGCCACGTTGATTAAATCTTTGTCGCTTTGGTCACAGGACAAATGGATTCCAGGAACTGCCTTTCTTGCTCTTGTACTTGTTTCATTTACGGGCTGGATAGGTTCCATTGTAGTTTCTACCAACCTTTTGGCTTGGATGATTACCTTTCACATGTTGCTAGCTCTTGCATTGGTAGCGGTGTTGTTGTATAGCCATCGAAGAGCCTCTCGATTACTTGCTGAAAAAATTAGTGCTCAATTCATGCCTAAAAAAATTCTTTGGTTGCTGCTTTCTGTTAGTTTCTTGATGTTGATTCAGGTGGTGCTCGGTACCCAAGTACGAGAGGGAATAGATCGAGTTTCCTTTGCTATGGGCAACTTGCTTCGTGAGGAATGGATAGGCAAGGTAGGCATGGTGTTTTTGATTCACCGTTCCTTTTCTTTAGTTCTTTTGGGGTTACATGTGCTCTACTTTAGCTGGGCATTTAAGTTTTCTACTCGAAGCACCTCGTTTAATAATTGGAATCAAGTCCTTTTGGCATTGCTTGTGATAGAGATTGCTACAGGAGTTGGGATGGCTTATTTTGGATTGCCAGCTTACTTGCAACCTATACATTTACTTTTTGGCTCCCTTATTTTAGGAGTGCAATTTATTTTGATATTTCAGTTGAAGGATCAGACTAACTTTAAAACGAATCTTCAGGTATGAATGCCGTTGGGATAACGTCGAACAGTTTTGTCAGTCTACTGAAAAGTAGGTTGAGTGCCTATTCTGACTTGATTAAGTTTAGACTTTCCGCATTGGTTACTTTCTCTGCCGTGTTTGGCTATATATTGGGTGACCGCGGGATAGACTTTGGTTGGTCAGGGTTTATTGGCTTAGTATTGGGTGGATTTTTGATTTCTGGAGCCTCTGGAGCTGCCAATGAAATTATGGAGCGTGATCTGGATAAGTTGATGAAGCGCACTCAGAATCGCCCACTTCCTTTGCAACTTATTTCTTTGCAGGAGGCCTATTGGTTTACGGGAATTGTTGCGCTAATGGGAATTAGTTTGCTTTGGATTTTTACCAATCCCTTGACTACTGGCCTTGGAATCTTGAGCATGTTCCTCTATGTTTTTGCCTATACACCGCTCAAGCGTGTGGGTCCAATTGCTGTTTTTGTGGGTGCTATTCCAGGTGCAATGCCTCCGTTATTGGGATGGACTGCTGCCACGGGAGCGATTACCTATGAGGCCTTGATTATTTTCGGGATTCAATTTATCTGGCAGTTCCCGCATTTTTGGGCGATTGCTTGGGTAAGTGATGAAGACTACAAGCGTGCAGGTTTTAAGTTGCTTCCTAGTGGAGGAGGACAAGATTTGAATACGGCCATTCAGATCATGATTTACACGCTGTTCTTATTGCCATTAGGACTTCTTCCGAGCTATTTTGGTTTAGTGGGATTGAATTCAGGTATTGTGGCCACGATTTGTGGTGTTTTATTTTTGGCTCAAACTTTTTCTTTGATGCGGGATTGCTCCCGTAAGTCGGCTTTGAAAATCATGTTTGGGTCCTTTATTTATTTGCCGGTAGTACAAATCGCGTATTTGTTAGACAAAATGCCTTAAGTGATGGAAAGTGAGTTGAAGTATATCGATATCGTCGAGCAGCCAATTAGTATGCATCCAAAGAAGTTTGCACTTTGGCTGTTTTTGGTTACCGTAGTGATGATTTTCGCGGCCTTGACCAGTGCCTACATTGTTCGTCAAGCGGAAGGGAATTGGTTGGAGTATGAGTTGCCTGAAATCTTTTGGGTAACTTCTGGAATTGTGATTCTGAGTTCCATTGCTTTGCAAGTTGCTTATTTTGCTGCCAAAAAAGATAATTTTTTAGGTCTACGAGTTGGAATGGTCCTTACTGTTTTACTTGGAATAGGCTTTCTAGTGGGCCAATGGTATAGTTGGGTGGCTTTGGTAGATCGAGAGGTATTCTTTGTGGGAAATCCTTCAGGATCTTTTTTGTATGTTTTCACCGGATTGCACGCGGTTCACTTGATCAGCGGTGTGATATTTCTGATTATTGTATTAATTTCGACCTTTAGAGATAAGGTGCACTCTCAAGCGCTAAATACCTTAGAAATGGCCATTACCTATTGGCATTTTCTAGGTGGTTTGTGGTTGTATCTGTTTCTGTTTTTGCTTTTGAATCATTAAAATTAACCCAGTACCATAAATTTTACCTATGTCTGCGCATTCTACTGCTATCGAAGTAAGCACGAAAAGAGGCATTTGGGGAGGAGGAAATGAACCCCTAAAAGCCAGCTACGGAAAACTCATGATGTGGTTTTTCCTACTCTCTGACATCTTCACCTTTGCTGCCTTTTTAATCACCTACTTGGCCATTCGTGTAAGTTATCCTGCTTATGCGGGTGCTGCAGAGACCTTTACAGGTTCCAATGAATATTGGCCTGTGCCTGAATTGGTATTCGAAGCGGTTCCTTTTTTACATGGTGTTCACGCACCGCTTGTTTTTGTAGGAATCATGACCTTCATTTTGATTGCCAGTTCAGTAACGATGGTGTTGGCCGTAGAAGCGGGCCATAGAAATGATCGGAATGATGTGGTTAAATGGATGCTTTGGACACTGCTAGGAGGCATTACCTTCTTGGGTTGCCAGGCTTGGGAGTGGTCTCACTTTATCCATGGAACAGAAAGTGGATCCTTATTGACCTATGTAAATACCCTTGGACAGAATGTGACTGAGACTGTATTTGGTGCTAATTTGATAGTAAACGAATATGGGCCTGCTGCTTTTGCCCAACTCTTTTTCTTCATTACAGGATTCCACGGATTCCACGTGACGATTGGGGTATTCTTGCTATTCCTTTGCTTCTACCAAGCGGCAGTAGGTGTCTACGACAAGCGTGGTCATTACGAAATGGTGGAGAAAATTGGTCTCTACTGGCACTTTGTTGACTTGGTTTGGGTATTTGTATTTACCTTGTTTTATTTGATCTAAGCATCTCAATTCGCTCACTATGGAAGTTCAAGACACTAAATCTACGCTTGAGGTTGCGCCTCGAAACGAAGCAAAAATCAAGAAAATCTGGAAGACTGCCTTTATTTTACTTGCCATTACGGTATCGGAATTTATCATGGCATTTACCATGGACAGAGGAATTTTGTTGTATTCCTTGTTTATCCTTTTGACAATTTGGAAGGCTAAATACATCATGATGGAATTTATGCACTTGGGTGATGAAGCCAAGCCGCTTTTCTATTCCATCATTGTTCCCTTGATCTTTTTGGTTTGGTTGGTCATTGCATTGATCAAGGAAGGTTCTGAAATCTTCCTGATGCGTTGGTAATAAAAATAAATTATCAAAAAAAATAGGTTGAGGTGAATCACTTCAACCTTATTTTTTGTTATGTCTAATATGCGAAGTTTACGAATTCTCCAGGGCTTTGTCCTTGTTTGTATTTTGATGATTCCAGTGTTGATCTTCTTGTTTTTGAAGGGCTTCGGGAAAAACGAGTACGACTTGCCTATTTTCTTTCAAACAGGAGTGGATAATCCGTTTCAGGAATGTCCTCCTTCAGATAGTTCGCAACATTACATCCCCGAATTTAGGTTTACCAATCAAGACGGGAAGTTGATGGGTAGGAAAGAAATGGAAGGTAAGATCACGATTGTGGATTTCTTTTTTACTTCCTGTCCGAGCATTTGTCCTGTAATGTCCAAGGAGATGGAGCGTGTAAATGATCATTTTCGAGACGAACCAAATGTGCAGATTCTTTCCATCAGCATCGATCCTACCTACGACACTCCACAAATTTTGAAAGCCTATGCCGAAGAGCATCATGCGATACCCGGTAAATGGCATTTTCTCTCAGGTTCAAAAGAAGAGACCTTCCAATTGGCCCGCTGTGGATTTGTACTTCCAGCATTAGATGGAAATGGAGTGCCTGATGATTTTGTACACAGTGACAAATTTATATTGATTGATGAGCAAGGACGGATCCGTGGCTATTACAGCGGCACTACCCGTGAGGAAGTGGATCTCTTGATGTTAGAAACTAAAATTTTACTTCATGGCAAAGAATAATTCAACCCCACTAGCCTCTCAGGAGGCAAAAGTTAAAAACTGGATTATAGGCATTTCTATCTCCATACCTTTGGCGGTAGCCGTTCTTTTATTTATGCCTGCCAAACTCACCTCGCTGGGAGGCTGGGTGTATTTTCTCCCGCACCTCAATGCAGTGATTAATTCTGCAGCATCCATTGCCTTGGTTGTCGCCTTAGTGTTTGTGAAACAGAAAAAGTATTCCCAGCATGGTGCTACCATGACCGTTGCTTTTATTTTGGGAGCCATCTTCTTAGTCTCCTACGTGATCTACCATGGAGCAGCAGAAAGTACTCCTTTCGGCGGGGAAGGGACTATTCGAATGGTGTATTATTTTTTATTGATTACACACATTTTGTTTGCGGCCATCGCACTCTTTCCCATCCTCTTTGCCTATTATTATGGCTACACCAACCAGCGGGAAAAACACCGAAAAGTGGTTAAATATGCCTACCCAATTTGGTTGTATGTGTCGGTAACTGGCGTGATTGTTTACCTGATGATTTCCCCTTATTATACGCATACCTTCTAATTTTCTATTAATTAACTGCAAACTGTAGGAAAGCAAATGAAATTCAAGATTCTTTTCTTTATTCTAGCAAGTTTCTTCATTCAAGTCGGTGCACAGGCTCAATGTGCGATGTGCCGTGCTTCAGTAGAGAATAATGTGAGTAATGGAGAAACCTCCATAGGAGCGGGACTTAACAATGGCATCTTGTATTTGGTAGTGATGCCATACCTAATGGCAGGAATCATTGGTTACTTGTGGTACCGGTCATCTAAAAAGAAGAAACCGAAACTCCAATCGCGCTAATACTCTCCCGCAAAGTTTGATACCAGACTTTGCTTTTTTATTTTTAGTCTTCATGAAACGCTCGTTACGCCGCCTCCTTCTTTTAGGAAGCGCTTTTCTTCTGCCTATTACCCTGATTTTGAATTTTTTTGTCTATCAAAAAAGTCAAGAGGAAGAATACATCCAGGCCATTGAAAAGAAGGTCCACTCGGTAGAGGCAACATTTAACCAGGATTTTGAGGTATTTCAAAGGCAAGGGAGTCCACTCGATTCCCTGAGTTTTGAACGAGTGAGTACGGGTGCCTATGCTTATCCGTTTTTTATCATCAATTCCGAAAAAGAAGTAAGGTTTTGGTCCACCAATGAGTTTACGCTTGATTTTTCGACTTTGGATTTTAAAAAGGAATTTCAAGTCCTTAGTTCTTCTTTCGGGACCTTTTTGGTGAAGCAGCAAAAAATTGCTACAAGTACGAAAAACGAATATTTTGTACAAGCCTTCCGTCTAGTTTGGTCTGGCTCCATCACGAATGACTACGTGGTTATGGGGCCTAACCCAGAGGTTTTTGGGAATGCGTTATTTACGTTATATCCCAAGGCTGAGGAAGGATCCTTGCAGGTGAAGTCCACCCTTGGAGAGCCGATTTTTGGAATTGACTTTCAGCCGGGGTTTGTATCTGTAGGAAAGGCTTGGAATGCACCCTTACTTATTTTTAGTTGCTCCATCTTTCTTCTTTATGTTTTTCTCAGTTTTATTTTTCTAAGAAAGAAATGGAAAAAAGGACAGGTCTGGCAGGCAATCGGCTATGGATTTCTGATTCTTTTGTTGGTGCGGACGACTATGTTGCTTTTTAATTTTCCTCAAGCATATCTTAGTCTTCCGCTTTTTGATTCCCTTGGCTATTCTTCCTCCTGGCTAATTCCCAGCCTTGGGGATTTGTTGGTGCATACGCTTTGTTTCGTATTGATCATCGGCCTTTTGGTGTTTCAACTTTCTTCAATGTCCATTGCAGAGAAGTTTACAGGTTGGAGGCAGCGAATTCGAGAAGAAATTTTGCTGGTGTTGACTTTTCTAAGTTCCACCATGTTCTTTACTGGCCTTTGGGCATTGACCCGCGATTTGGTTCTTCGTGCGGGCTGGAGCCTAGATATTTCTGCTATTCCAAGTTTTGATAGGTGGGTAGGGGTAAGTTTTTTGATTTTGTTTCTCTGGGCTGCAGTCTATGTATTTCTCAGTTTGAGTTTGATCCATTTGGTCACTAGAGGAGGTTCAGCTAAGCGCATGGTTTACCGCATACTTTTTTTGGTAGCGGGTCTGTGCTCAGCGGGTTTCTTCTTTTGGAACTTTTGGCTGGGAATTGCAGGATTGATTCACTTCCTTTTTCTTTTTTCGATACTTCGATTTGATTTAGTAGCGAATGTCTACCGCTTAGGATTAGAAACGTTCTTGACCTTGTTTTATGCAAGTCTTATTGCAGCAAGTATAGTGGCGGCAAGCAGTTACCAAGCGGCTGAAGAACGATTGGTGCTTGCAAAAGTCGCCTTTGCAAATCAAGAACTTCTCGCGACGGATGGCCAAACGACCTTGTTTTTAACTGACATTTTTGCCAGGCTGAAAAATGACCTGTTTATACAAAATAGATTAGCGGATCCCTTACTGTCCAAGGATCCGGTAATCAGTAAAATACGGAAAATTTACCTAGATAATTACTTTGACCAGTTTGAAGTAGTCATTCGTATTTTTTCTCCTACGGGAGTACAAATTGGAGGCACGCTCGAAGGGAAGTCTTTTAAGGAGTTGCAGGAAGAGTACATCAAGAGTGATTTTGCGACTCAGGTTCCCAATTTATATTTTGTTCCAGGGGAGGAGCAAACTGCCGGAAATACTTTTGTTGCCTTTGTTCCCATGCTCAAAGGTAACCTTTCGCTAGGGACGATCTTCTTAGAGTTGGATCAACTCCGGATTCAGCCTGAAAATGCCTACCCACGCTTGCTCGTGGATCAGCAGTATGCTGAAAAATTGCAGGAAGACCCCTTTGATTTTGCGGTGTTCAGATCGGGAGAATTGATTCGTAGTTCAGGAAACTTCAATTATCAGCAGGAGGAGATGCGCTCCCTACTTGTAAATTCAGCCTTGATGGAAGGAGGAGTAGAGACCTTAGGTTACCAGCATTTGGGGATAAAAAATGGGGAAGACCTCTGGGTACTATCCTCACCTGCCATCTCAATCAAACAGTTTTTTGGAACGCTTTCCCTGTTTTTTGTTGTCTTTGTTTCACTCACCTTCTTCGCTATTCTGATTTCAGTTCTGTTGCAGGGATACCGAAAGTTTGAGTTTAACTATTCTACCAAACTTCAACTCTACCTTAATTTTGCTTTTTTCTTCCCCATCCTAATCATTTCCTTGATCACCACAGGATTGCTTTCTCAGAGTTACACGGATGATCTGAATGAACAATACCTTCAAAAGGCTTTGCTAATCAAGGGGAATCTCCTCCGTTTTGTAGGGGACCAAACGATCGAAGAACTGGATCGTGATGTGCTCACGGAAGAGATCAATACCCTAGCCACTACCGTAGGTACAGACATTCACTTGTACGACAGGGAGGGTTCCTTGATCACTTCGAGTAGAACGCCCATTTTTGACAAGAAATTACTGTCCAATTTGATGCATCCGGGTGCAATGGCCGCTTTGGTGGAGAAAAAAGGCACCGAAGTGCTTTTGGAAGAGCAAGTCGGAAAACTTAAGTACCAGGCCGTGTATTTGGCCATTCCTTCACAGGTAACTTTGGGAAGCAATGCAGTGGTTGCCGTGCCTTTTTTTGAGTCTGAAGAGGAACTGAATGCCCTCATATCAGATGTGTTGGGGAGCGTGTTCAACGCCTTTGTAGTGATTTTTATTCTGTTTTTGGTCATCTCCTTTTTGGTAACCAAGAACCTCACGCTCCCCTTCCGATTGCTGACCCAAAAACTCAAGGCCACCAATTTGGAGGACAATGAACCTATGGTTTGGGCGTCAAAGGATGAGATTGGGCTATTAGTCAATGAATACAACCAGATGCTCTACAAACTAGAGGCTAGTAAAAAGGTGCTTGCTTCCAATGAGAAGGAGACCGCCTGGCGGGAGATGGCCAAGCAGGTAGCTCATGAGATCAAGAATCCACTTACTCCCATGAAACTTACTCTGCAGCATTTGCTGCGCTTGGAGCGAGAAGGGAAATTGGAGGATGCAGATAAATTGAAAAAGTCCCTGGAAACCCTGATTCATCAGGTGGATGCTTTGAGCGGCATTGCTTCTTCCTTTTCCACCTTTGCCAAGATGCCTCTCCCCAATAATGAGCGCATGAATTTCAAGGAGGTATTGTCTAGGGTATTGGAACTCTTCAAAACCGATAAGCGGATGGAACTGGAGTTTCAGGACGATACCTATAACGAGCAAATCCCAATTTTGGGAGATGACAAACTTTTTGGGCGAGTCATTTCCAACCTAATTATCAATGGGATGCAGGCGGTGGAGCCGGGAAAAAAACCACAAATTCGGGTTTGGCTTTGGCTGTCGGATCGTGCTGTTTTTTTAGAAATCTCTGACAATGGAAAGGGGATCCCTGAGGAACTCCGAGACAAGATCTTTATTCCCAACTTCAGTACTAAGAGTCAAGGTTCAGGTCTCGGCTTGGCCATAGCAAAAAGTGGGGTAGAAACTGCGGGTGGGAAGATCTGGTTTGAAACAGAAGTCGGCAAGGGCAGTACTTTTTTTCTGACTTTCCCCTTACTAACCGATAAAACGTAAGAGGTGGTAAGATTTTTTCTTTTGGAAAAAATCAACAAAAAATGCACCCTTCCTCAACCAGATAAAGCCTACGAATCAATTCATAAAAAAATGTAACTTTGTCTGAAGTAAATAGTTGTTACACTAACTATTAAGCAACGAAACAAATGAAGAAAAGTATCCTAGTCAGTGGAGGCACCAAGGGAATCGGTCGAGCGATCATCGAACGATTTGTCAAGGAAGGTTTTGACATCTTCACCTGCTCCAGGAATGAAGGGGATTTGGCCACCCTTCGAGCTTCTCTTGCTTCAAGGTACCCAAGTTGTAGCGTTCACACTTTTGTAGCAGACCTTTCCAAAAAGGAGGAGGTGGTTGCATTTGCAACAGGTGTCAAGGCTATTGGCATTCCCGATGTAATCGTCCACAATACGGGCCTTTTTCTTCCTGGTTCCTTGCATGCGGAGCCCGATGGAAATTTGGAATTTTTGATTCAGACCAACTTGTATTCGGCATACTACTTGACCCGTGCCTTTGCTGCGGAACTGATGGCTCGCATGTCTGGGCATATTTTTAGTATCGGCTCGATTGCTGGTATCACCGCTTATGCCAATGGAGGGAGTTACTCCGTTTCCAAATGGGCGATGCTAGGCATGACCAAGTGCTTCCGAGAGGAATTCAAACCGCATCAAATCAAAGTGACCTCCATTTTACCGGGAGCTACCCTTACCGATGCTTGGGCAGGGGTGGATTTACCGGCTACGCGTTTCGTAAATGCTGAGGATGTGGCTGATTCGGTATGGGGAGCCTATAACCTTTCCCCTGGTGCTGTAGTTGAAGAACTAATTATTCGTCCCCAATTAGGAGATATATAACCTATGAAATCTCAAATCATGCCCCTTGACGGTGGTTATTGCAACAGTTTGACGCACTATTCACGGAGAGTTACCATTCCTGTACGTGTAGGTGATGTAGTGATAGGCGGGGACAATCCCATCGTGGTGCAGTCCATGACTACGGTCGATACAATGGATACACAAGGCTCCGTGGAGCAGTGTATCCGCATGATCGAATCGGGATGTCAACTCATTCGAATCACCGCACCTTCACTCAAAGAAGCGGAGAACCTACGGAACATCAAGGAGGAATTACGGAAGCGAGGATACCATACGCCCTTAGTGGCAGACATTCACTTCACACCAAATGCCGCTGAATTGGCAGCGAAAATTGTGGAGAAAGTTCGGATCAACCCGGGCAACTATGCCGATAAAAAGAAATTTGAAGTCATCGACTACACCGACGCTTCCTACGCTGAGGAGTTGGATCGGATTCGCGAGCGGTTTTTGCCATTGGTGAAAATCTGCAAAGAGCATGGTACCGCCATGCGTATTGGAACCAATCACGGTTCCCTTTCCGATCGAATCATGAGCCGCTATGGGGACACTCCGCTTGGGATGGTAGAGTCCGCTCTTGAGTTTTTGAGAATTTGTGAGGACGAGCAATTTTATGACATCGTCATTTCCATGAAATCTTCCAACACGCAGGTCATGGTGCAGGCCTACCGCTTGCTGGTTCAGAAACTCAATGAAGGAGGGTTTAAACCCTATCCTTTGCACTTAGGGGTGACGGAGGCTGGAGAGGCAGAGGATGGCAGAATCAAATCTGCCGTGGGCATTGGTACGCTTTTGGAAGATGGATTAGGAGATACCGTGCGCGTTTCCCTGACCGAAGATCCAGAGTTTGAAGCTCCCGTAGCTCGAGCCTTGATTGATCGCTACACGTCAAGAAGTACACATGCGCCGATAGCGCCCTTAACATCCTATTCCATTCGTCCCTTCGAGTACACCAAGCGACAAGTCACCGAAGTATACAATTTTGGGGGTCAAAATGTACCTCGGGTAATTGCAGATATTTCTGTGCTTTCTCAGGTTACGGATCGGGAAATGAAGGCCGTAGGCCACTTTTACTTGCCGGAATTGGACAAGTGGAAGATGAATGATCTGGGTTGCGACTTTATTTATTCGGGAGCCAATCCCATTCCCTTCATGCTTCCGAATGGGATGAAGGAAATCCAGAACTATTCGGTATGGAAAGCGCAAGGAGATCAACTGAATAAATTTCCCCTGTTCCATCTTTCTGACTATCAAGATGCGACGGAAGTTCACCAAGAACTTAATTTCCTAGCCGTAAGTACAGCCGATATCGATCGGGCCATTTCTTTGGTAGGTACCAGAAAAGATACCGTCCTCCTGTTGTCGAGTAACAATGCCCATGGCATGCCCGACTTACGCAGGGCATTTGTGGCGTTATTGGAGGCGAATTGTACCGCTCCAGTGGTGGTTCAGGTGAGTTATCCAGTCCATACAGCAGATCAAACCATGTTGTATGCCGCTACAGATGTAGGAGGCTTGTTGGTCGATGGACTAGGTGACGGGATTTTGATCTCCTTAAATTCCGAGCCAGCCCAAGATCGAAAACAGGTATTGGAACAAATCAAACTTCACAACTCCGTCAGCTTTGGCGTACTTCAAGCGGCACGTACCCGAATGTCCAAGACAGAGTACATTTCTTGTCCTTCTTGTGGGCGAACCCTTTTTGACTTGCAAGAAACCACGGCCATGATTCGTAAGCGTACCGACCACTTGAAAGGGGTAAAGATTGGCATTATGGGTTGCATCGTCAACGGCCCAGGAGAGATGGCCGATGCGGATTATGGGTATGTTGGTTCGGGCAAAGGAAAAATCACCTTGTATAAGGGTAAAGAAGTGGTGAAACGATCCGTGGCTTCTGAAAAAGCGGTAGACGAATTGATCAACATCATCCGAGAGGATGGCAAGTGGCTCGAACCGGAAACGATCTAAAAACAATGCTTCCAGTTGGAAAGGAATAAACTTAATTTCATTCCTGTTGGTTATCCATTAAATTGAAGTTCTCATGTCAGAAAAGAATCAAGTAAAGGAGTTTTTCAAGTTGGGCGAAGTAGGAAATTATTTTCTGCGGGTTTTCAAAAAGCCAGACCCAAATGCACCCACCAACATCAACTTGCGGATGATGCATGGCATCAACAAGATTTCTATTTTGATATTTCTTGTCGCCGTTATTTTTTGGACCGCCAAAAGACTCTTATTCTAAAAAACTTAGTTTGATTTAAGTTAATCGTGTTGAAAGTCTTCCGCTAGAAGGTTAACCATAGCTGATTCTCTGCTTATTTAGATTAACCAGAAAAATATGCGGTTCAATTAGGTGGGCTGTCAACCGTGGACTGTCGTCTGTCAACGATTTCCCCAATTAAAATAGGATAGTTGTGCCGCTGGTAGGATTTCGGATAATCTAAAATAGAATCCCCAGTTGGAAGCTCAGACTGTGGTACAAGGTAGAAGTTGAGTTTAAGGAACTAAATCCCTCTGGAAGTGCTTTTCGGGTACGGATAAGAGGAATCTTTGGACTCGTCTCAGCTTGGCTATGGCTACCTTCATAAAAGTAGGTTGGCTGTCTTTTGTATCCAATGCTTGCAGTAATTGCCCAGTTCCCTTTTTTGGCAGGAAGTTTTATCCCTGCTGCTGGGCGAAACACTAGTCCAGCTTCGTGCCAAGTGCTTGACCAATCTGTTTGCTCCACTTGTTCTAGAACCGTGGATCCATAGCCTAGGTCAAGGCTGCCAAAAAATTGGGGTTTCGACTTTTGCCCTAAAAATCCTCTCCAGCCGATTCCCACAGGAAGTAAGGTTATGCTCGGATAATCATCCAATCCAACAAAAACTCCAAGGTTCTGATTTCGAAAAACTTCCTTCCCATGAAAGGCGGTAAAGGAAAGTGTGGTTCTAGTGCTGGTTTTATCTTCCCAGAGGTCTTTCGTTTTTCCTCCAAGAAGGCCCAATTCTAGTTGAGTCATCCAAGTTTTTGTTTGTGCCATCGAGGAATGAAGCACACCAAAAGAAAGGGCGATAAAAAAAAGGAATTTCTTTTTCATGCCATTAGCTGACTTCAATGGGGTTGCTTACTTGGATGCAACTTAACTTTTTAAGTCGTGCAGGATTGCTGTAGTCGTACTGGCATACCCCATCTGGACCGATGACGATCAAGGACTTCGGACCAGGAATAAGGTCTACGGACTTCATGGATTGGAGGAATTCCAACTGGTTTTTGTCGATAGCGAGCACATCGGATACGTTAAAACTTTTAAGACCATGTTTGCCTTCTGCTACATACAGGTAGTTTTCTGCCAAGCCCAATCCATGTGGATTGAGCATGGGGTAGGCCCTCTTGAGTTTTGGCTGGGATGGATTTTTGATGTCGATGACATGAAGTTCATTGACTCCGTTCACACAAAAATTACCGCTCCGAAGGGTCACAAAAGCATGGTCTTCATTGACTACAACTGGGTCACAGGAAAGTACGTGTTCGTAAACGGCCAATCGGGTAGGAGCAGACGGAGTGGAGGCATCGTAGATGTGCATACCCCGGTTGGAACCGATAAATAATTTTTGATCAAAAGGGAAGATGGTTTCAATGCCCCAGCCCAGTTCAATGGGCTTAAGAAACTTGGGTTCGGCGGGATTGAGCACATCAAAAACGCGAAGTGTACTTTCGTCTACTGCAAAAAGATGCCCATCCATCAACGTAAATCGCGCCATAGACCCGCCTGTACCATAACTCTGAGCAGCCTTGGACATATTTGAAGTAAGGCTCATGCCAGGACGGACCGTCCACATGTCGTTGTATTCCCAGCGTGGAGAATCACTGGTGAGCACAGTGTCCTTGAAGGTGATGATTTTTCCTGTGCTGTGCTGGTAGAGGTGGTTGAATACATCTTCCACGCGCTTGACTAGGCGGATATTTCGAATGTTGCTGAGGTCAAATGCAAGCAAGTCCACGTAATTGTCTGCGTAGAGGATATCGCTATTGATTGCCAAATCCACATTTCCCTCAATCGGGATAAAACTCAGGTTAATGGGGTTTGCTGGATTTTTGTTGTCGTAGATGTGAATCCCCTTGCTTGGTTCGTTGATCAACAAGAAATCTTTATAAATGTAGATTTTTCCTGGATTCTCAATCTCCTGAGCAGGAGCAATGGAAATTACTTTGGCGCGAACATCCTTCATTTCTAGGTAAACAGGCATCATCGTGCGGAAGGAGTAGGTGCTTTTGACCTCATCCATGCACGAAAAAAGAAGGCTGCTGCCAAAAAGCACGATAAAGAGGAATTTGATGCGGTTTTTCATCGAGAATTTGTTTAAAAAGCGTAACACAAAACTAATTTAATTTCAAACGCTAGGCTAGCCCGATTCGCTACAAGGGAGAATAATTTTTCTTTGAATTTGGGTCTTTTCCTTGTGGAAGCCTTTGATTTGAGAGGTTGGGGCTTTGCTTAGGGGATTTTGTTGTTTGCTTCTTTTTTGTAGCTCATGAATGCGTTTTCTAGTTCAAATGTGTAACTTTTGGAAGACGCAAGCGCTATGAATTCACGACGAAAATTTCTTCAAAACACTTCCCTACTCGGTTTAGCCATGAGTGTACAACCCAATTTAGCTCTATTTGCTGCCCAAAAGAAGGTTTTGGGCCATGGTGATTTTCAGTATACCCTTGATGCCAGTTGGGGCAATTTGGACCCTGCCAAAGTTCCCGTGGTCAACTGCCACGAGATGGTGATGGATCGAAAGGGGAGAATGATTCTTTTGACGGACGAGCCTAAGAATAACGTGATCATCTACAGTCAATCAGGTAAGTTGCTGGATACTTGGACCTTGGGCTTGACCTCAGCCCATGGACTCTCCTTGGTAGATGAAGGGGATGCCGAATACCTGTGGATAGTGGACAATGGGGGGAGGGTGCTCAAAACCACCTTGGATGGGAAAATAGTCGCCGAAATTGCTTCACCTGTAGCCGAGGGTATTTATGGCGAAAAGATGCGCTGGGTGCCCACCGAAACAGCCGTAGCTCCCAATGGGGACTTGTATGTAGCGGATGGCTATGGTTCCCAATACTTTTTACAGTACGACAGCCAAGGCAAGTTTATTCGAAAATTTGGAGGAGCTGGAAATGGAGACGATCAATTTAGTACTGCGCATGGCATTGCCATTGACTCACGGGGAACAGGTGCTCCAAGCCTCTTGTGTACCTCAAGGGGACACAATTCCTTTAAGCGCTTTACTTTAGATGGGAACTATCTAGAAACAATCTTCCTGCCAGGAGCCTATGTTTGTCGACCAGTGATCCATGGGGAGAATCTGTATGCAGGGGTATGTTGGTCAAGACTTCGGTACTTGGAGCAAACGGATAATTCGGGTTTTGTGACCATTTTGAATAAAGAGAACCGAGTGGTCTCCAATCCAGGGGGGACGGAGCCACATTACCACATGGGGGTCTTGCAGGTCATGCTTCAGGACGAACCTGTTTTTCAGCACTGCCACGATGTGTGTATTGATCAGGATGAAAACATCTACGTTTGCCAATGGAATGCTGGAAAATCATATCCAATCAAGTTGACGCGGGTGTGAGTTTTTTAAAACCTTCTTGCAAAGAATGGATTGATTTATCTGGCTATTTAGGTTTTTGGGGGTTTTGTAAACTCAAATCAATTCAATTTTCTAGAATTCGAATAAAAACAACAGAACAGGAAGCGCTAAAGAGCATTACCCAGTGAAAAAAACTTATTTTAATCAAAGAAGATTAGAAATAAATCCTTGTTTTTCAATTAATTACATGATAAAAATCATAAAAAAGCCTTTAAAAAGTGTTGTATTTAGTTTTCTGACCTTCTATCTTTAGTAAAAAGGAAAATCTGAGTTGCTTTTAAATTGAAGTGAATCCAAGATCAAAATCGGAGCAAATTTTTGGATTGTGTTTCAAAGAATTGCCTAGAAACAAGCCCAAGATTATTGTTGATGATTTAGGTTTTTTTGTACTAATTTTTCTCTCTTACTTTTAAGGCCACCTGAGTAAATTTTTAATGGCAAATCAATTCCTGATTTCCATCTTTTTATAAGTTCACTTTTAACTATACTAATATGCGGGTAAAAACTTTTTGCGCTTTTTCTTTGGTTTTAATGTTGGCTTTCGGATGTACGGAGGATAAAATTGAATTGAACCATGCAGTATTTGAAAGTTCTGAAATTTCCTTTAATTCGGAAAAATCTGAACTTTCGCTGGCAAACCAAGTCCTAGGCATGAACAGTTTCAAAGGTGGAGTTATGGAACAAGCCAATCGTTTTGTTTTTTCAGTAGTGGCAACAAAATCTTTGGTAAATGGAAGAGTTCTCGAATTTGATCGATCCAAAGTTTCGGTAACAAAAACTGGAATTAAGCAATATGTGGTTGAGGCCAATTTGGATGGAATTGGATTCACAAAACTCTCTGCTGATTTATTGAACCATTCTACGACCCTTGACGTAGGTAAGAATAGATTTGTCAATGAACAATTTTCAGGTTTAAAAAATGAAAATCATATTGCTCTTATTGTTATGGCGAGCCTTCTAAATGACATCTTAATGGATCAGCCTATCCAAAATCAAAACCTTAGTAGTGGGAATGATGCAAGGATTCAATGTGGGTACTATGGTTACACCATAGGCTGGGGCTGGACACAAGAACAGGCGGTTGATCATGAGTCCTGCGTAAGGGATAGTGCTTGTGAGAATATTCAACGATATAGTTGTGAATACCTTGGATCATCCACGACTTGTGGGTTTGGAGCGATTGGCTGTGTAACCATTTCTACCTTTAGGTGTGACGATGGGAAAGCTTGTAACTAACTTTAAAATGAATTGACTATGTTTCTAACTGAATTTCAAGTAACCACATCCTTTTTGATTTATGCACTTGTGCTGACGATATCGGCTGCATTGATCCTAGTAAAGACACAATGGACGTTTAAAGAAAAGTTTCTGCGACTTTTGGTTTTGTTCCTGCTCCCTGTGTTGGGTATTCTGATTCTAGCTATTGAGTTTTTGATTAAAAAGAGTTTTGCCTTGTTTCAGAAAAAGGAATTATCCGAAGTCTAAGGAAGAGTAAGTTTAAGCCAAGAGGGAGCATTCGAAAGATTGCTCCCTTTTTTAATTCTTAATTTTTAAAATTGAGTTAGGATTAAGGTATTTGTATCGATTTAGGTACCAAGGTTCGATTAGTCTAAATCGGGTTCAGGATAAATAGGAGTGCCTGTAGGGAGTTAGCCGTTCTAATCCAATTCTTCGGTGGATAAACACCTAGAAAAAGGTGGATAACTTGTTCTTTTACAGGCAATTTCATGGTAAAAATTGTGGGGAACTTTTTAGAAAAATAGTTGGAATATTTTTTTTATTCAGCCAACTTTAATTCATCAAGTAAGAGAAAAAAAGACCGAAAGTAAGATTTCGGGTCGTAGTTTGAAAGTTTGAGATCGGGCACAAAGGGGGACCTACCTTCGGGTAAGTCTCTGAGACAGGAAACTGCAGAAATGCCAAAAAACGATGGGCTTGAATTTGAGGACTTCTTCGGAAAGAATCAAAGTTCCAGGCAAGAAGGATCAAGAAAGAAATTTCTAGATTGAGAGGGGCAACCCCAGAATTGCAAAAAATGGATTAATCAGCACAGATTTTCTTTCGGGAAAGTTTGTACAAACATCGGGCACAAAGGAACGGCCACTTAATTGGGGTAGTTTGCAACGGGAAACCGCAGAAGTGCTACTAGATCGGCCTGGGAGTCTACCGTCAAGGTAACTTCGGGAGTTCCGCCATGAAGGAACACTTGCCTACAAGTGTTTGAAAGGGGTAACCACAGAAATGGAATGGAAATCTAACAAAACAGGACAAGTCCGTAAGGGCGGCTTCATTCGATGATTTGGACCTGGGCAACTGGGAAAAGTCTTAAACTGTAGCTTGAGGGAGGCAGTGAACTACGGGGATCTGTCGACCAAACGGGAAGCTTTCGCAAGAAATGCTTCCCGTTTCTGTTTTTAGACCTTTTTCGCGTAGTTTAGGGCATGAGATTGTCAGTCCTTTACCTTTGCTTACTTGCCAGTGGCTTTTTGCTCTCTTCCTTTCAAGTCAAGGAAAACCCAGGTGCAAGTACCCCAACACCTCCCAATGTCATTTTTATCCTTGCAGATGACCTTGGCTATGGAGATCTGGGCTTTTTGGGGCAGCAACACATCCAAACCCCTGCACTCGATCGACTAGCCTCCCAAGGGATGCGCTTTTCTCAACACTACTCAGGTGCTCCCGTGTGTGCACCTTCCCGATCCACCCTGCTCACCGGTTTGCATACAGGACATACACCCATCCGGGGAAATTTTGAAATCCAACCCGAAGGACAGTACCCCATGCCCGACACGCTGCTCACCTTGGGGAAAATTTTCCAACAAGCAGGATACCGAACTGCCGCCTTTGGAAAGTGGGGCTTAGGCTTTGTAGGGACGACGGGAGATCCTTCAAACCAAGGTTTCGATCAATTTTTTGGTTACAACTGCCAGCGCTATGCGCACCGCTACTATCCAGCTTACCTCTGGGAAAATCAGCAGCAAGTGCCGCTACCCGGAAATGACTGGTCCACCAAAACTACCTTTGCACCAGACCTCATCCATCAGAGGAGTTTGGAATTTATTGAGGCCAACCAGCAGCAACCTTTCTTTCTATTTCTACCCCTGGTGATGCCCCATGCAGAATTGGCAGTACCTGAAGACGAGGTCTTCCAATACTATAGGACAAAATTTGGTGAGGAAGCCCCACATATCGCTCCTCCGGGAGGGGATTATGGCCCAGAAATGGTTATTCCTGGTTACCAGTCTCAACCCTATCCTCGAGCTACATTTGCCGCGATGGTGGCACGAATTGATCGCTATGTAGGAGAAATTATGAACAAGTTGGAAGTCCTAGGCCTTTCCGAAAATACGCTTGTGATTTTTACCTCAGACAATGGTGCGCATCGGGAAGGAGGGGCTGATCCTTTATTTTTTGATAGCAATGGTCCATTTAGGGGATTTAAACGAGACCTCTACGAAGGGGGCATTCATGTGCCATTGGTCGCCCATTGGCCAGGAAAAATCAAAGCCGGGATTCATTCCAGCCACGTGGCTGCATTTTGGGATTGGTTGCCGACCCTAGCTGATGCTATTGGCGCTCCTAGCCCTGCAGGTATCGATGGGATTTCTTTCTTGCCTACTCTATTGGACACGGGTCATCAGCAGCTTCCTGATCACCTGTATTGGGAGTTTCACGAGTCTGGGGGAAGGCAAGCGCTGCGAAAAGGAGATTGGAAATTGGTGAAGTACCAAGTTCAAGATTCCTCAAAGACAACCCTGGAATTGTTTGATTTGGCCAATGATCCTGCGGAACAAACTAATGTGGCCCTAGATCATCCTGCACTTGTGGCCGAACTCGAAGGCCTTTTGCTAAAAGCCCATCGCCCCAATCCCATCTTTCGGCAATTGGATTGAGTAGGGCAGGGCTCCCTTACTTTTACTTGAACCCAACTAGCTCTACCTATTAAGTCTACTGCGGGAATTTGGAATTCCAATCCCAATAGACAATCGACCAGGGCTGAATGCTGTCCTCAAAGGTATGGATGACTTGAAAGCCAATGCGTTGGTGAGCAGCCATGGACCGGTAATTGCTCAAGGCAATGGAGGTAATCGCAAAATCATGGGTGGAGGCATACTGCTCCCGATAGGCAGTATACAGTTTGTCAAACAAGCCGGTTCCCCGTTGGCTCTTTCCTACACACACCTGCCCCACGACCATAGGACGATAGGAAGTCACTTTTTTGCCCGCAACCTCCAACTCATCAAAGTTGTCAAAAAGGGAAGCCATCATGGGTACCACCCTTCTCGAGGCTAAAGTCATTGCCAAGACATAGCCCACTACCTGCTCATTCTCTTTGGCAAGTACATGTGGGGCAATGTGGTGCATGGCTTCCAATTGGTCCAAGGTATGGGGAATAGTCACAAATCCTTGTGCTGCCTTTTCTTCCTCCGAAAGGATGGTCAGAAGGTTTTCTCGTTGAAGGGATAAAATACCCTCGAGATCAGCAGTGGATTGGGAAAGACAGAGTTGAACCATGGGATATCGGTGAAAAACTTTCCCAAATAAGTAGATTTAATTTTTCCGAAAAAAGTAGTTGGGAGACCATCAAAGCAAGTAAAGATGGAATAGTCTTAGATTTTCTGTAAATTTCAGTTTACTTGAATTGCGCTTCCTATGAAAACCATTTCTTATTTCTACAGTCTTTGGGTATTTCTCTTTGCACTTTTCGCGTATTGGCAAATCAACGATCCGGACCCCGAAGTTTGGGTGAGCATCTATGCCGTAGCAGTGATTTTTTCGCTTTTCGCAGTGCGTGGAATTTTCCCAAAATGGCCACTCAGCTTAGTCGTTATCCTATGCCTTCTTGGTGCAGTGTATTTCTTCCCAGGTGGAGTAGGGGATTGGATTGCTGCCGAATGGGCTCAGAAAGATTTGACCATGAAAACGCCACAGATGGAAGAAAATCGGGAAACCTTCGGGTTACTCACCATTGCACTTGTCCTGAGTCCAGCACTGTACCGTGCATGGAAAAAAAGTTAATTCAACCCTTCTTTAACTCTTTTGCTAACCCAATTTTCCTATGCGAATCTTTCTCCTCCTTCTTCTTTTCGTGGCCACTAGCTTTTCATTAAGTGCCCAACAGTTTAGCAGCTCCTATTTTGAAATGCGTACTTACACGGTACACGAAGGCAAGATGCCTGACCTGATCCAGCGCTTTCAAAATCATACACGCGCACTATTTACCAAACATGGAATTGAAAATGTGGCCTACTTCCTTTCCGAGGAAGAACCCCAAAAGAAGCTCACCTTTATTCTAGGGTATCCGTCTGCTTCTGAGCGGGACATCCGATGGAATAATTTTGCAAATGATCCCGAATGGAAAGCCGTAGCCGCTGCCTCTGAAGCGAATGGGAAGATAGTCCAAAAAGTAGATCAAGTATTTATGGAGTGGGCCAAGGGTCTTAATTCAAGGAAAATTTCCCGTCCAAGTGGAATTTTTCAATTGCGCACCTATTATTTATTGCCTGGAAGATTGGTTGCCATTCAAAGTCGTTTCCGAGATCATACCCAAGCCTTATTTGAAAAGCAAGGCCTATCGAATTATCCCTATTGGATTACTGTGGAAAAAGATGGTGCCCAACCCAAGTTGGTGTACTTTATTGGGCATCAATCTAAGGAAGAATTCAATGCTGCCTTTGGGCAATTCGTAGCCGACCCTGAGTGGATTAAAGTTCGCGATGCCTCCGAGGTTTCAGGTAAGATTGTAGAGAAAATTGACTCACATTTTTACACTGCACTTCCCTTTTCTCCCATGAAATAAAGGAGGATGATTATCCGCATTTCGCCCTTTGGTAATCAAGTAAGTGCATGCGGATAATCGTCAACAGTTGACCGTCCACTGTCAACAGCTACTTGAATGATTTCCAAATTCCCAACCTGATTTCACTACTTCCATTTAAATTTCTTAGGAGGTAGTGTAGCGATTCGAATTCACTATTCGTTGCCATATTACTCATTCATTCCAAACCATGACTCGGATCTTACCCATTTTTGTTTTAGTCCTCCTCTTTTCCTGTCAGGAGTCGGAGGGCCCAAAAAATTGTGGGGTAGCCAATCCCATAGAGGATTTACCCTGGCTGAAGGAGGAGATTAAAAGCACCATTGAATTGAATTTGGTTGACTACTTCTACCTTGTCCAAGGTACATACAAAGGCGCTACCGTCTTTTCTTTCCTCAATTGCTGCCCTTTTTGCAAATCAGTGCCTCAAATCCTGGATTGCGAGGGAAATTTAATCACGAATGCATCGATTACTGATGTAACGGATCAAAAAGTCATCTGGCGACCTGCCACCTCTGTTTGTAACTAGAAGGTTAGTCAGTTACAAAAACACAAAAAAACCACTCCGAATGCCTCGGAGTGGTTTTTTTGTTTTCTGATTATAGCCTTCTGCTTACTTCGCGTTGAAGGTGATCCCCATCAAAATAAAGGTGCCTAGTTCGGCTCCCTTGGCATCGCTGACGATGTACAAGGTATGCTTTTTGCCATCTCCTGCAGCTGTAAGCGCCACATTCCCTTGATGCATCAGGATAGGCATGTTTGGCAATTTCATCCCTGCACTAGGAGCATGTGTGCCGCGACCTACCACTTCACCTGTTGGACTATCCAAACGGATTTCAAAGTCAATTGGGGATTTAATTGGTTCCTGTGAAGCGGTCATGAAAGTAATCGATCCGATTCCTGTGATGTCAATTCCTTGCAACGCGAAGGACCCCTTTGTATTTGGAATAGTCAACAAGGTCTTTCCATCAAATACCATCTTGGCATATCCTGTGAAAGTTCCTGCCTGAGCCAAATCCACTGAGTTTGGACTCAATACCAAAGAGCTTGAACCTGTGAGCGGCTTGATGTTTGCTCCACCTTTATCGGTATAGGAGGCCGAAATTACCAAAGATCCAGTTGGAGATGCAGGGTTACCAAGAGTAGGATCTAAACTTCCTTTTGCACCTAGGCTAGGCTTGCTTTCTTTTCTCAAGGAAAGGATATAGGTCACCAAGGCATTGACCTCCGAATTTTTCAGGTCTGGGTTAGCAGGCATGGCTGTTTCTCCCCATACGCCTCCGCCACCATTTTTGATTTTGTTGACTAGGTAATCGCGGTTTCGCTCGCGGTATTTCTTGGCTACTTCGGTGTAAGCAGGTCCTATGGATTTTTCATTTTCCTTATGACAAGTCTTACAAGTAAGTGACTGCACCAAGGCTTTGCCTGTCATGGCTTCGCTCATGATTTTGTGTCCCATATCCGCTTCTGCCTGGTCAATGCCCTGCAAGTAATCTGCTGCCACATACAAGTTGCTCAAGTCCGAAGCTGCTTCTGGGTGATCTTCGTCGCTTACTGCTACTGAATAGCTCACTTTCTTGCCTGGGAAGTAGAAGGATTGGTTGCCCACCACAGAGATGCTCACTTGTGGAGCGACATTTCCAGAATAAACGGCTACCAATGGGCCTTTGCCAGTCAATCCAGCAGGGTCGGCAGCAGTTACTTGAATTTCAAATTCCCCAACAGTGGTAAAGGTATGGGTTAGTGTTGGTTCGGTAGTCGTCTTGGTGACTCCAGCACCTAGATCCCATGTGTAGGTTAGGGCATCATTTTCAGGGTCTGAAGCAGTTGCGGTAACCGTCACTTGAAGTGGATTTTTGCCAGAAGTCTTGTCTACTTTGACTTCAGAAATCACTGGGGCACGGTTGCCACCATTGTAGTCAATTCGGAATAGACCTGCATCTGGATTTTTGGAAAACCAGCCATTGCCATATTCTAGAATGTAGATTTTTCCGTCAGGACCCATTTCCATGTCCATCATGGCGTTAAACTTGGTGCCTCCCATAAATGGTTCCATCTTGTCGAAGTCTCCATTTTCTTGCATGGTCACCACTTTTATCCAGCCTCTGATCCAATCGTAGATAAATAGCTTGCCGTTGTAATAGTCCGGCATGCGAGAATCTGAAGGATACATGTCCGCATAGTAAACAGGGCCAGCCATGGCATTTCTACCACCTGTTCCCAATTGCGGGAAGTCTGGCGAAGCTGCATATGGATACCAAATAAAGGCAGGCTCCACAGCAGGGAGTTTCTTCATCCCAGTATTATTCGGTGAATTGTTGACTGGGCCAGCAATATCAAACGGAGCTCCAACCTCACCAGTCTCGTAATTGAATTCTCTGTAGGCGAAGTTATTTCCGATGGAGTAAGGCCATCCAAAATTTCCTGCCTTTCTTGCCTGGTTGACCTCGTCGTAGCCTCTTGGACCTTTGATGTCCAAAGAGTCGTTGTTGGCATCTGGGCCTACTTCACCCCAATAGAGGAAGCCTGTTTTCTGATCAACAGAAATACGGTATGGATTGCGAAGACCTTGAGCATAGATCTCAGGACGCGTGCCTTCTGTACCTTTTGGATACAAGTTGCCTTCTGGTACAGTGTAGGTACCATCTTCAGCAACTTTGATGCGGAGGATCTTTCCTCTCAAGTCATTCGCGTTGCCTGAACTTCTACGTGCATCCCACTGCTTGTTGCCTTCACGGCCATCCACAGGAGCGTAGCCATTGAGGGTTAACTTGGAGCCCGGTTGGTTGAAAGGAGTGGAGTTGTCACCTGTGGAGAGGAATAGATTTCCATCCTTGTCAAAGGCGATGGATCCACCGGTATGGCAGCAGATGTTGCGCTGAGAATAGAGCTCCAAAATGATTTGCTCGGAACCCATGTCCCACTTGCCGTCTTTGTACTTGAATCGGGAAAGTC